>Ga0126362_10000063_pt1 | contig 127860 bp, 113 predicted proteins | sample ANMtaG_FD_126269 | JGI IMG/M metagenome (GOLD analysis project Ga0126362, IMG submission 126269) | Continental margin sediment microbial communities from North Pacific Ocean - ANME2c_DSS_Sorted | ecosystem: Environmental > Aquatic > Marine > Continental margin > Sediment | place: Pacific... | reverse complement strand
CCACCCGACTCAGCCAGAACCTTCGTGATCGCCGCCGTCAGCGACGTCTTGCCGTGGTCAACGTGGCCAATCGTGCCAATGTTGCAGTGCGGCTTCGAACGCGAAAATTTTTCCTTGGCCATCGCTGTACGATCCTACGAAAGAGGCCGCGGCGCATCTCGCGCCGGATGAGAGTAGAGACCTGCGCTCTCGATCGCTCTCGAATGCACCGGCCGTCGCCGCCCGCGCTGGGTCAGACCCTGGGCGAAAAGCGCGGACCGCTTAGAGGGTCGCCGTCCTTTGATCAAGGGCCGTCGCGCCCGAGCAGGTGGCGGATCGAGGCAAAGCGCGGCCGAGACTCCGGAGCTTTCCGGCGACACTGTGGCAGTTCGGGCATAGTCGAGGCTATCAGCCAAGTTTAGCTTGGCGACAAGAACAGGACATTGCGGGCACGCCACACATGATCAAGAAGTTCCTCCTCGCGAGCGCCGCGTCGGCCCTCGTCGCAGGCGCGGCCTCCGCGGCCGATCTCCCGCGCCGTGCCGAGCCGCCGCCGGTCTTCACCCCGGTTCCTGTGTTCACCTGGACGGGATTCTACGCCGGCACGCATACCTCCTACGGGATCACCGACAACGGAGCGATCATCACGCGCGGCAACAATGGCCCCGGCGCGGGCCCGCTGATTGGCCCCACGAACACCAACACTGTCGCGAACGTCGCCTCCGGCCGTCGCATCGGGGTCTTCAGCACCGAGACTGACAAGATCGGGAAGATCGGCGGTGGCTTCGGCTACAATTACCAGTTCACGCCCGGCTCGGGCTTCGTCGTGGGCGTTGAGGCCTCGTGGACTTGGACGGACCTGACCCGTGGCCGCAGCTATGTGAGCCCGCTCAACGACGTGAGCACCTATCGGCAGAGCGTCGATTGGCTCGGCCTCGTCACCGGTCGCGTCGGCTACGCGTTCGATCGCGTGCTCGTTTACGGGATGGGCGGCTTCGCCTACGGCAACGTATTCTATGACGCGAATTTCCGCGGGAACGGCGCAGGCTTCCCGGTCGCCTATGCCGGCCGCTACAGCGATCTGGAGACCGGCTTCGCCTATGGTGGCGGCATCGAGTATGCCGTGCCGACCGATAGCTTCCTGAACTTCCTCAGCGTCGGCCGGTATCTCGGTATTAAGTCCGAAGCCATCACCCTGAAGGCGGAATATGTCCGCTACGATCTCGGCAGCCGGAATGTGCTGGTCAACAGCATCAACCCGGCGACGGGCGCTACCTTCACCGCTGCGACCGGTTCGTACACCTCGCGTTTCAACACCGAGGGTCACCTGATTCGTGCGGGCTTCAACTATAAGTTTGGCGGCTTCTAAAGATCTTCTGATCTAGTCTGAAGCTCAAACCTTACATTGAAGGGCGGGTGCCGAATGTGGCATCCGCCCTTATTCATTGAACACCAAAGGTGCAGACAAGATCCGCCGCCTACCACCGTGCAAGGGGCAATACGATCAGGCGCGTGCCGCCGGATCGGAAGAGGGTTCAGGCGCGGACCGCGAAGCGGGCGACGCGACGCTCGGGCTGACCATTCCCCACCTCGACGCGGGCCGCAGGCCGCAGCAGATCGCCGAGGACTTGGAAGCCCTCTCCTACCCCCTGCCCGGCCCGGATGCCGAATCCCAGCGCGAAGGACCGACGAAGCCCTTCGTCGCGCTCCAGACCGAAACGATCAAGGGCGGCGAAGAACGCCTCACGGAACTGGCTCGGACGGCACCAGCGCTTCTCGGCCATCTGCAGTGGCCAATCCCATAGGTTCTCGTCGCGCCGCGCGCCGAGAAGCTCACGGCCGATGAAGTAGCCGTTACGATGCTCCAACCCGTCCTCGGACAGAGACCACTCATCATTTCGGAATGTCGGGGCCGCGCAGCTGTCGATCATGGCCATCCTTGCCTCCCGCCTGGCCCTCGCGTCGCTTCTGGACGCGTTGCCTCGGTCGGAACATTTAAGGAACATTGGCCCGGAACGAGATTCTCGTCAAGCGCCTCGTTCTTGGTGCGTTCATGGGATGGCAGCGGCCCGTTCGCCCGTTAACGGCCCTTTCGGAAGAGTGGGTGCTCCACGCGGTCGCCGGTGCGCAGGCCGAGCCTGGCTGCCGTGCCGGCGTTGAGCTCCAGCACGGCGAGGACCGGCTCGCCCGATGGAATGATCGCGGTCGACAGCGGTTCGGTCTCGGCAGCGATCCGCGCGATCAACCCGTCCGCGCGGATGAAGAGCATGTCCAGAGACAGGTAGGTGTTCTTCATCCACATCGAGACCGGCTCCGTGCGTTCGAAGTCGAACAGCATGCCGTGATCGGCCGCCATGCTGCGCCGGTACATCAGGCCGCGGGATCGGTCGGCATCGGTGCGCATCACTTCGACGGAGAACCGATGCATCCCTGATTTCGCCTGGATGCTGAGCGGCTCGATTCTAGCGCTCTCCTGAGCGGCGGCGGGAACGGCAATCCAGGCAGGCGCAGACGCGGCCAACGTGAGGACGAGAGGCGCGAGCGCCCGGAAGCTACGCAACACGGGGGAGACCTTCAGTGGGAGGACGGGAGCGTCCCGTCGGGCAAACGGACTTCCGCCGCCATGGCTCCCTTGGAGCCGTCGCCGTAGCGCACGAGCACGGTCTCCCCAGGCTTCAACTCTGCAATCCCATACCGCCGCAAAGTCTCCATATGCACGAAGATGTCCGGCGTCCCATCGCCACGGGTGAGAAAGCCAAAACCGCGGAGGCGGTTGAACCACTTCACAACGGCCTGTTCCAGGCCGCTCGTCGGCGCCACGCTGACATGGGTCCGCGGCATCGGCAACTCGGACGGATGGATGGCGCTCGATGCATCCAGGGAGATCACGCGAAACGCCTGCCAGCCGCGGGCGCGCTGCACTGCCTCGACCACAATGCGAGCACCCTCGTTGGCGCTCTGATAGCCGTCGCGGCGCAGGCAGGTGATGTGCAGGAGCACGTCTGCGGTGCCGTCATCGGGCACGATGAAGCCGAATCCCTTGGCAATGTCGAACCATTTGATGCGGCCTGCGACCTCAACGAGATCGAGTCCCGGCTCCGTCGCATCTCGCTGGAACGTGCCGCTGACGTCCTCCGCCGACCTGGGGCCCCCCGACCCGGATCCGAATTCATCAGACATCACGATAAGCAACCCACACCGAATCGCATGCTGCGCTTCCGGAACAGGATTAACGAAGTCCTGATTCCGCGGAAGCCCATTTGGCCGTCAGGATGCCTCGTTGCGACGCAAGATCGCCAGCGGCGGCAGACCTGCAACAGGGCGCTCGGAGGGTACGCGATCCGGCTCAGGTGTGTGATCCGCGGCTATTTTTTGGGTTGCAGTCCGGGTCAAGAAGAGGCTGATTCGAACACGTTCACGTTTGCGGGAGTGGCGGAAGGCCGCGTCTATGGTGGCCTCGGAGCACCTTGGCCGGGTATGGCGTGCTCATGATCTCCGCAAATTCTTCGCAGGCGCCTTACCCGTCGGGTAACCACCGGCCAACGCCTCGTCTGCCCATCATTGATGCGGTTCGCGCCGGTGCAATCCTCGCGATGATGGCGTACCACACCTCCTGGGACCTAGGCTTCCTACGTCTGACGCCGGAGAATTATGCCCTAAGCTCTTTCGGCCGCACCGCAGCCCACGTCATTGCCGGCAGTTTCCTGTTCCTTGTCGGGATCGGCCTCGTCCTAAAGAATGGACGTGGCATCGATCCGCGATCGACCCTCTTCCGGCTTCTGCGCATCGTGGTGGCAGCGGCTGCGATTACCGGGGCGACCTGGTTCGCCTTCCCCGACAGCTTCATTTTCTTCGGCGTTCTGCACTGCATCGCCGCTGCGAGCGTGCTCGGCCTGCCCTTTCTATTTTTGCCGATCTGGGTGAGCGCGGCCTGCGCGGCCCTGGTTCTGGCAGCGCCTCATCTGGTGCATGCCGAAATCCTCGACGCGCCCGCACTCCTTTTCCTCGGACTCGGCATCGACACGCCGCGCACGAATGACTACGTGCCGCTCTTCCCCTGGTTCGGGTTGGTGCTTGCAGGGATCTGCGCCGGTCGGATCGGACTGCCGGCGCTCACACGCTCACGCTTCGGGCACTGGCAGCCGCACGGTAAGCTCGCGCGGTGGGCGACCTCGGCCGGGCGGCACAGCCTGGCGATCTACCTGATCCATCAACCCGTGTTGCTCGGATTGCTTACCGGTCTCGCGATGCTCGCAGGTCCGCATCCGCGAGCGGGCGAAGCGAGTTTCCGAGCAGAATACGTGCAGAACTGTATGCGTACGGGCGGTGAGCAAAGGTCCTGCCAAATCGCAGCGCGTTGCACGATGGAGCGCCTGCGCAGCGGGAGTCTCTGGCGCCCTGATGGCGGCTTCACCGTGGAGCAACGCCTAACGGCGCAAGCCCTATCACAAGCTTGCTACGAGGCTGCGGAGGGCACGCGGGTAGCTCCGTGAGCTTCCCCGCATGCCAGTTCTGTATCAGTCCTTAGCGCGCTCCACGTAGGAGCCATCGGCCGTCATGATCACGACGCGGGTGCCGGCAGCGATATGCGGCGGCACGGTGGTGCGTACGCCGTTCGAGAGCACGGCCGGCTTGTAAGAAGATGAAGCGGTCTGCCCCTTCAGCACCGGCTCGGTTTCAGCAACCTCCAAGACCACGCGCTGGGGCAGCTCAATCGTAAGCGGCGTGCTGTTGTGGATCGACAGCATCACGGCCATGCCCTCCTGCAGATAGGGGGCGGAATCGCCGATCACATCCTCTGGCACCGCTACCTGCTCGTAATTCTCGGGGTTCATGAAGTGGAACCCCTCGCTGTCTTGGTAGAGGAAGGTGTGCTCGCGATCCTCGACGAAGGCGCGCTCGACCTGCTCGGTGGTGCGGTAGCGCTCGGACACTTTCACACCGTCGGTGATGCGGCGCATATCGAGCTGCGTTACCGGTGTACCCTTGCCGGGATGGATGTTCTCCGCGAACAGGATGACGTAGAGCTTGCCATCCTTCTCGACGACGTTGCCCTTGCGGAGTGTTGAGGCGATCACCTTCACGGGATAGGTCCTGAATTTGACAAGGCGGTGCCCGCGCGCCAAGCGCGGTCGAGCCTCGCGGGAGCCACGGCTGGCCCCGCCACTATCCCATCTGCGGTCTCGTTGCCAGCCGCCGGGTCAAAACCGTGCCGACAGACGCAGATTCTCCTTGGTGGGCTCCTGCCCGACACGCCGACCGCCGCGCAGGCCTTCTCGCGCGCAACCGGATCACGGCAGCCATGCGCGCATATTTCGCTGCCTCTGGCTTTGTCGAGGCAGAGACCGCCTACCTGCAGATCTCCCCAGGCAATGAGGCGCATCTCTCGGCCTTCGGCACAGAGGCGATCGGGCCGGATGGCGCGCGCAGCCCGCTCTACCTGCACACCTCACCAGAATTCGCCTGCAAGACGCTGCTCGCCGCCGGCGAGACGCACCTGTTCAGCCTCGCGCGGGTGTTCCGCAACCGCGAACGGGGCCCGCTGCACCATCCTGAGTTCACGATGCTCGAATGGTATCGGGTCGGCGTTCCCTATACTGCGTTGATGACGGATTGCGCGTCGCTGATACGCCTCGCCGCCGAGACGGCCGGTACGTCTCGCTTGGTCTGGCGCGGTCGCTCTTGCGACCCCTTCGCCGAGCCGGAGCGGCTGAGTGTGGCCGAGGCGGTCTCACGCTATGCCGGGTTCGATCTCCTCGCTACGGTCTCGAGCAACGGCGCGACCGATCGCGACGCCCTGGCGGAGGCAGTCGCCCGCACGGATCTCCGCGTCGCCCCGGACGATACCTGGGCGGACCTGTTCAGCCGCGTCCTCGTGGCGAAGGTTGAGCCGAGGCTCGGGCTCGGCCGGCCGACTATCCTCTGCGAGTATCCGGTGAGCGAAGCCGCACTCGCCCGCCCGAGCCTGGCCGATCCGCGCGTCGCCGAGCGCTTCGAGTTGTATGCCTGTGGGGTGGAACTGGCGAACGCCTTCGGCGAACTGACCGATCCGGCCGAGCAGCGCCGCCGCTTCGAGGCCGAAATGGCGGAGAAGGGGCGGGTTTATGGGGAGGCCTATCCGATCGACGAGGAGTTCTTGCGTGCGCTGGCTGTGATGCCAGAGGCTTCGGGCTGCGCGCTTGGCTTCGATCGGCTGGTGATGCTGGCGATCGGCGCCCGACGCATCGAGGATGTCCTATGGACGCCGGTGGCCGGATGAGCCGCCCCTTACGCACCCTGGCCGAGCTCGCCGAGGCCGGCCTCCTGGCGCCCGCCGACCTGCCGGGGCTGGAGGCCGTCGCCGCGCGCTATGCCGTCTCGCTGACCCCCGACATGGCCGAGCTGATCGACCCAGACGATCCGGCCGACCGGATCGCGCGCCAGTTCGTCCCGCGGGCCGAGGAGAGCGTCACGGCGCCCGAGGAACGGGCCGATCCGATCGGCGACGACGCCCATGCCCCGGTGCCCGGCATCGTCCACCGCTACCCGGACCGGGTGCTGCTGAAGCCGCTGCACGTCTGCCCGGTCTATTGCCGCTTCTGCTTCCGGCGCGAGATGGTCGGCCCGGACGGGCTCGGCACCCTGAGCGAGGCGGAGCTCGACGCGGCCCTCGCCTATATCGCGGGCGATCCCGGGATCTGGGAGGTCATCCTCACCGGCGGCGACCCGTTCGCCCTCTCGCCGCGACGGCTCGGCGCCATCGCGGAGCGTCTCGCGCAGATCCCGCACGTCCGCGTCCTCCGGATCCATACCCGCGTGCCGGTGGTCAGCCCGGCCCTGGTGACGGACGACCTCGTGCGCGGCCTGAAGCGCTTCGGCCGGGCGGTGTTCGTGGCGCTGCACGCCAACCATGCCCGCGAGTTCACGCCGGCGGCCCGGGCCGCGGCGGCGCGCCTCGTCGATGCCGGCATCCCGATGGTGAGCCAGTCGGTGCTCCTGCGCGGCGTCAACGACGACCCGGAGAGCCTGGAGGCGCTGATGCGGGCCTTCGTGGAGAACCGGATCAAGCCCTACTACCTGCATCACGGCGATCTCGCCCCGGGCACCGGCCATCTGCGCACGGGCCTGCCCGAGGGCCAGGGCCTGATGCGGCAGCTGCGCGGGCGCCTCTCCGGCCTCGCCCAGCCGCTCTACGTGCTCGACATCCCCGGCGGCTACGGCAAGGTGCCGGTCGGCCCGGTCTATCTGCGCGAGGCCGATGACGGTCTGCGGGTGACCGATCCGCGGGACGGGGAGCATCCCTACCCGCCGAAGGAGTGACGGCATGCGCAGGCTTTGGGGACGCCTGAACTCGGTGAACGTGCAGAAGGCCGTCTGGGCCCTGGACGAGGCAGGACTGCCCTACGAGCGCGTCGAGGCCGGAGGCGCCCACGGCGTCGTCGACGATCCGGCCTATCGCCGCCTCAACCCGAACGGCCTGGTGCCGACTCTGGAAGAGGACGGCTTCGTGCTCTGGGAATCGAACGCGATCCTGCGCCACATCGCGCGGCGCGCGGGCCCGCTCGCCCTGCCGGCCGATCCGCAAGGTGCGGCGCGGATCGACCAGTGGCTCGACTGGCAGGCGACGAGCTTCACCCCGGCCATGCGCGACGCCTTCTGGCAGCTCTACCGCGCTCCGGCGACGGAGCGCGATCATGCCGCAGTTCAGGCCTCCCTCGCCCGAACCGAGCCGCTCGCGGCGATCCTCGACGCGCATCTGAAGGGCCGCGACTTCGTGGTCGGGACCAGCGTCTCCATCGCCGACATCGCCCTCGCCTGCGCCGCGCATCGCTGGCTTCATCTCCCCGTCGAGCGCGTCGGGCGGCCCGAGATGACCCGCTGGCTCGCCGGTCTGGCCGGCCGACCGGCGGCGGCCCGGGCGCTCGGCGAGCCGATCGGCTGAGGTCGCGGTCCGAGCCGTGATTTGACAACGCCTGCCCGCTGAACCACTTCTCGCCCCGCGCCGGGCCCCGCTCCGACGGGCCGTCCAGCCGCGCCATCCGCTCCCGCCCGCCGATCCGACCCGCCGCGGTGGACTCCGTCGAGAGGCTGATCCGTTCATGAAAGTCGTCGTCGTCGAGTCGCCGGCCAAGGCCAAGACGATCAACAAGTATCTCGGTCGCGACTACGAGGTCATCGCGTCCTTCGGCCATATCCGCGACCTGCCGGCCAAGGACGGCTCGGTCGATCCGGAAGCCGATTTCCAGATGATCTGGGAGTTGGAGGATCGTGGCTCGAAGCGCGTCTCGGAGATCGCCAAGGCGGTCAAGGGCGCCGAGAAGCTGATCCTGGCGACCGACCCCGACCGCGAGGGCGAGGCGATCTCCTGGCACGTGCTGGAGGCGCTGGCCGCGCGCAAGGCGCTCAAGGGCATCCCCGTCGAGCGCGTGACCTTCAACGCCATCACCAAGGCCTCGGTCGAGCAGGCGATGCGCAAGCCCCGCGAGATCGACCAGGCCCTGGTCGACGCCTATCTGGCGCGGCGGGCGCTCGACTACCTCGTCGGCTTCAACCTCTCGCCGGTCCTGTGGCGCAAGCTGCCCGGTGCCCGCTCAGCGGGCCGCGTGCAGTCGGTGGCGCTCCGCCTCGTCACCGAGCGCGAGTACGAGATCGAGACCTTCCGCCCGCGGGAGTACTGGTCGATCGTCGCGACCCTGGCGACGCAGGCAGGCGGCGTGTTCGACGCCCGCCTCGTCGGCGCCGACGGCAAGCGCATCCAGCGCCTCGATGTCGGCACCGGCGACGAGGCCGCCGCCTTCAAGCGCGACCTCGAACTCGCCACCTTCCGGGTGAAGAGCGTCGAGGCGAAGCCCGCCAAGCGCCACCCGCAGCCGCCCTTCACCACCTCGACCCTGCAGCAGGAGGCCTCGCGCAAGCTCGGCATGGCGCCTGCGCAGACCATGCGGGTCGCCCAGCGCCTGTACGAGGGCGTCGATGTCGGCGGCGAGACCGTCGGCATCATCACCTATATGCGGACGGACGGCGTCGACATGGCGCCCGAAGCCATCCGCGACGCGCGCTCGGTGATCGGCCGCGAGTTCGGCGACGCCTACGTGCCGGACGTGCCGCGCCGCTATGCGGCCAAGGCCAAGAACGCGCAGGAGGCCCACGAGGCCGTGCGCCCGACCGATATGGGCCGCTTGCCCAAGCACATCGCCCGGCATCTCGAGCCCGAGCAGGCGCGGCTCTACGAGCTGATCTGGACCCGCACCGTGGCGAGCCAGATGGAATCGGCCGAGCTGGAGCGGACCACCGTCGATGTCGAGGCGAGCGTCGGCCCGCGGCGGCTGGACCTTCGCGCCACCGGTCAGGTCGTGAAGTTCGACGGCTTCCTCACCCTCTATCAGGAGGGCAAGGACGACGAGGAGGACGAGGAGGGCAAGCGCCTGCCGCCGATGCAGGCGGGCGATCCTCTCACCCGCGAGCGGATCGCCGCGACCCAGCATTTCACCGAGCCGCCGCCGCGCTATTCCGAGGCGAGCCTCGTGAAGCGCATGGAGGAACTCGGCATCGGCCGGCCCTCGACCTATGCCGCCGTCCTGCAGACCCTGCGCGACCGCGAATACGTGCGCATCGAGAAGAAGCGGCTCGTCCCGGAGGACAAGGGGAGGCTCGTCACCGGCTTCCTCGAGAGCTTCTTCAAGCGCTATGTCGAGTACGATTTCACGGCTGACCTCGAGGAGCAGCTCGACCGCGTCTCGAACGCCGAGATCGACTGGCGCGCGGTGCTGCGCGACTTCTGGCGCGACTTTTCTGCCGCCATCGGCTCGACCAAGGAGCTGCGCGTCACCGACGTGCTGGAGGCGCTGAACGGGCTGCTCGGCGCCCATATCTTCCCCGACAAGGGCGACGGCTCGAACCCGCGCGCCTGCCCGACCTGCGGCTCGGGTCAGCTCTCGCTCAAGCTCGGTAAGTTCGGCGCCTTCGTCGGCTGCTCGAACTACCCGGAATGCAAGTACACCCGTCAGCTCTCAGCCTCCGGCGTCGAGGGCGAGGGTGACGGGTCCTCGGCGGAGGGCGGGCAACCGGGCGTGCGGGTTCTCGGCAACGATCCCGCGACCGGCCTGCCGGTGACGCTCCGCGACGGCCGCTTCGGGCCCTTCGTGCAGCTCGGCGAAGCCTCGACCGAGAAGGGCGCGGAGAAGCCCAAGCGCTCCTCGCTGCCGAAGGGGCTGGCGCCATCCGCCCTCGATTTGGATAAGGCCCTGCGTCTCCTGGCGTTGCCCCGCGAGGTGGCACGGCACCCCGAGACCGGTGAGCCGATCCTGGCCAGTCTCGGCCGGTTCGGGCCCTATGTGCAGCATGGCAAGACCTACGCGAATCTCGGCAAGGACGACGACGTCCTCGAGATCGGCGCCAACCGCGCCATCGACCTCATCGTGGCCAAGGAGCAAGGTGGCGGCCGGGGTCGTCCCGCCTCGGATCCCGGCCGCTCCCTCGGCAAGGATGAGGGCGGGCGTGAGCTCGTGGTGAAGGCGGGCCGCTACGGCCCTTACGTCACCGACGGCGAGGTCAATGCCACCCTTCCGAAGACGGCGAGCGCCGAGGCCCTGACCCTGGAAGAGGCGATCCGCCTCGTCACGGCCAAGCGCGAGGCCGGGGGTGGCAAGAGCGCTGCCCGGGGCCGGCGTACCGGCGCGGCCAAGGCCGGCGCTGCCAAGCCGGCAGCCAAGAAGACCGCGGCGACCAAGACCCCTGCGAAGAAGCCGGCTGCCCGAAAGACCGCGAAGACCGCTGCGAAGGGCAGTTGAGCCGAGCGGCAGCGGGACGACCCGCGCCGCCGCTTCCGGTCACACGAAGTAGGTGAGCGACGCCGCGACGGCCGTGGCTGCCGTTGCGGCCGCGATCGTGGTCGGATGCAGCAGGATCGAGCGGCGCACGCTGCCGAGCGATGCTTCGGGCCAACCGAAGGCCTCACCGGCGGCGCGTTCGGCGCGGAGGAGGCTGGCGTGGCGGCTCTCGGTGTCCGGCTTCGACATCGGCTCCGCCTCCCTTGGCGGTTATCCTGCCTCGCCTGCGGCTGAACCCGCGTCATCCGGCTTCGGCGAAGCTTTAGCCGGTGACAACGTGCGAACGCGTCCGAACGTTCCCTCCGCGGGGCCGAGCAATTGCTGCGGCTGGACATGGTTCGGCCTTTCCCGGCGCGCCTTATGCTCCGGCAGACGGCCGTGCATCGTCCGTCCACGGCCTCCACACGCCCGAGTTCATTGCTGTGCTCTCACGTCTCTCGCGCGCCTGCCTCAGCCTGATTCTGCTCTCCGTGGTTCCGGTCCGGGCCCAGCCGGATGTCCCGCCCACCGTGCGACGCTGGATCGCCACCGTCGTCACCCGGGTCGGCGAGGCGGGGCGGGCCTCGACCGCGATCCCCGACAGGACCGGGAGGGTCGAGATTCGTCTCCGCATCACCGCCGATGGGTCCCTGCGCGATGCCACGATCGAGCGCAGCTCCGGCTCGGCCCAGATCGATGCGCGCGCCCTCGCAGCCGCGCGGGCGGCCTCGCCGTTCGGGCCGCCCCCGCCCGCTGTGCTGACCGAGGACGGCACGACGGAGCTGAGCTTCCCGCTCGATGTCTCTGCGAGGCGCTGACGGCGCGACGCCCCGGGGCGAGGGAAAGGCGATGGTACGTCCGCGGCGACGGGCGCGACCCCTGTGACCGTCGCGCCGTCCTCTCGCCCCGTGCTCCGACCGGATGCTGAGGCGCAGCCGAGCCTCGGATCGCGATCGTGCATGGATCGGCGTGAGCGAACCCGCGCCCGATCTCTCGGGCCCGCACCCGGCGTCGTTCGCGGTCAGCGCGTCTCGGACATGGATCTGGGCTGGCCGGCCGCCTGCTCGGCGGCGACGAGCACGTCGAGGGCGCTCCAGGGCTTCGGCAGGAAGGTGGCGGCAGAGGGGAGATGATCGACCCGGTCGCCCGGCGCGCCGGAGGTCACCACCACCTTGATCCAGGGCCACCGTGTGCTGACGGCCTGAGCGAGGTCGACGCCGTCGAGGAAGCACGGGATCCGGATGTCGGTGAAGACCAGCACAACCTCCTCGGCATGCTGCTTGAGGTGATGCAGCGCCGCCTCGCCGCTCTCGGCCTCGACCACCCGGAACTCGGTCTCCTCCAGGATCGCGGCTGCCAGGTCGCGGACGGCACGATCGTCCTCGACGACGAGAATGCTCCGCTCACACACGGCTTGGCCCATCGGCAACACCTCTCTCGAACAGGTTGCACGGTCACGAGCACGGGTCTGCGCGGCGCTCGCCGGGATGCGCGTCGGTCGCCGGCAAGATGGGCGTGGAGTCCCCGAGACGCCGGCACACGGCAGATGAAGACGTACGGATCTCGTGACCTGAGACCCGGACGGATTCTTACGCGAGATCGTTGCGGTCGTCCGGCAATCCTGACTTCGGGCGCGTCCGGACAAGGCGCCATTCACATAGGATACTAACAGCCGCGATCCGGCAGAGTTTCGTCGGCGCACCGATTTTCTGAGCCGGCTGCAGCGTTGCCTCGAGCGCTCGCCGCAGGAGTGGATGCCGGTTCGGCGCGAGTGAGCGCGTCACAACAAGGGGTTAGAGCCTGTTTGAGGGCGAGCGGTGTCGATCACGCCTATCCCCTCCTCGCCCTGAGGATGAGGTGGATGGGCGGGATGAGCCAAGTCTCTGCCTGACGATCCGTCGATCCCGCTCAAACAGGCTCTCAGATGGCCGCGCTGCAGCCGCGACATCAGGAGACCACGCTCGCATCGCCTTCGCACGGGGCTTGCTATAGGAGCGGTGCGGATGGCGCGGCTCGTGAGCGCGGCGATGGGCCGGTCGGCGCATCGCGGCGGGGGCCGGATGGACAATGCGGATGCGGACTGAGCCCTGGTCTCGGCCGGTGTCGGTGGCCGCGTCCGCGCCGGATCGAGAGTAGAGATGACAGCCAGCGACGAACCGGTCCTGATCCTGGCGCCGGTCGGCGGGGATGCCGAGTTCGCAGCCGCGATCCTCGCCGAGGAGCGGGTGGCAGCCCGGATCTGCCGCTCCCTCGCCGAGATGGTCGCGGGTCTCGACGGCGCCTCCTGCACCATCCTCACGGAGGAGGCCCTGCTGGCCGAGGACCGTCAGGTCCTGGCCGACTGGATCACGCGCCAGCCGCCCTGGTCGGACTTCCCGTTCATCCTGCTGACGCTTCGGGGGACGCGGCCGGATCCCCGCCTGACCGAGGAGCTGGGCAATGTCAGCCTTCTGGAGCGGCCCTTCCATCCGGCGACCCTGATCACGGCCGTGCGGTTCGCCCTGCGCGGGCGGCGCCGGCAGCGCCAGGCCAAGGCCTATCTGGAAGAGCGCGAGCGGACCGCCGAGCGGCAGAGCCTGCTGATCCGGGAGCTGCATCACCGCGTGAAGAACACGCTCGCCACCGTGCAGGGGCTCCTCGGCGCCTCCGCCCGCTCGGCCACGAACATCGACGAGTTCTACGCGGCCTTCTCGGCGCGGATCATCTCGCTGGCCAAGACCCACAACCTCCTGACCGAGGATTACTGGCAGCAGGCCCAGCTGCGCGAGATGCTGGAGAACGAGCTCGGCCCCTACAACGATGCGGACGGGACGCGCGTGCGCCTCGACGGGCCGCGGATCGAGTTGGTAGCCGACCTCGCCGTTCCGACCGGCATGGCGATCCACGAACTGACGACGAATGCCGCCAAGCACGGCGCGCTCTCCGTGCCGCAGGGCCGGATCGCGGTGACCTGGGACGTGCGGCACACGGGACCGGACCGCGCCCTCCTGCTCGACTGGACCGAGCAGGGCGGCCCCTCCGTGCGGCCGCCCACGCGCAAGGGCTTCGGCTCGACCCTGCTGGAGCGGGTGCTGAAAGTGCAGTGCCAGGCCGAGATCACCTTCGACTACCGGCCCGAGGGGCTGCATTTCCGCATGGAGGCGCCGATCCCGAGCACGCGGACGGTGCCTCCGTACTGATCCCGGCTCGGTTTCAGGCCGTCTGCGCCTGCATCCCCGGGACAGCGGCCAGGAGGCTCCGGGTGTAGGGATGCGCCGGCTCGCGGAACAGGTCGGCGGTCCGGCGCGTCTCGACGATCTCGCCCCGGCGCATCACCGCGATGCGGTCGCAGATGGTGGCGGCCACGCGCAGGTCGTGGGTGATGAACAGCATCGCGATGCCGAGGCGGTTCTTCAGGTCCTCCAGGAGGGCGAGGACCTGGGCCTGGACCGAGACGTCGAGCGCCGAGACCGCCTCGTCGGCGACGAGCACGTCGGGTTCCATGGCGAGCGCCCGCGCGATGCCGATGCGCTGGCGCTGGCCGCCCGAGAAGGCGTTCGGGTAGCGCTCGGCGGCGCTCGGCTGCAGGCCCACCAGTTCGAGCAGCTCGCGGGCGCGGGCGCGGGCCTCCCGGGCCGGCGTGCCGTGCGCGATCGGCCCCGCCGTGATGATCTGCTCCACCGTGCGCCGCGGGTTGAGCGAGGCGAAGGGGTCCTGGAAGATCATCTGGATCCGCCGCCGCTCCGCCCGCAGCGCGGCCTGGCCCAGGCGGGTGAAATCGAGGGTGCCGAGACGGACCGTGCCGAGATCCGGCTCGATCAGGCGGATCGCGAGCCGCGCCGTGGTCGATTTGCCGGAGCCCGATTCGCCGACGAGGCCGAGGGTCTCGCCGCGGCGCAGGTCGAACGCCACCTCCTTCACCGCCGCGACGACCCGCGGCTTGCCCATCAGGCCGGTGCGGGTGGTGTAGGTCTTGGTCAGCCCGATCGCCTGGAGCGCCACGGGCTGCCCGTCGAGCGGCGCGCGCTCCGGGGGCGCGAGGCTCGGCACTGCGGCGAGCAGCGCCTTGGTGTAGGGGTGCTGCGGATTCCTCAGCACCGCCTCGGCGGTCCCGGCCTCGACGAGCGTGCCGCGCTGGAGCACGGCGACGTGGTCCGCGATGTCGGCGACCACGCCGAAATCGTGCGTGATGAACAGCACGCTCATGCCGCGCCGCTGCTGCAGCTCGCGGATCAGCTTGAGGATCTGGGCCTGGGTGGTGACGTCGAGCGCGGTGGTCGGCTCGTCGGCCACCAGCACGGAGGGCTCGAGGGCAAGCGCCATGGCGATCATGGCGCGCTGCCGCTGCCCGCCCGAGAGCTGGTGCGGATAGGCCCGCACGATCTGCTCCGGCTCGGGCAGCCCGACCTCGCGGGCGAGCTCCACCGCCCGGGCCCGGCGCTCGGCCGGCGTCAGGAGGTCGTGCGCCTCGAACATCTCGGCGATCTGGTCGCCGATGCGCATCACCGGGTTCAGGGCCGTCATCGGCTCCTGGAAGATCATGGCGATGCGCCGGCCGCGGAGCTGGCGCCAGCCGCGCTCGTCGAGGGCGAGCAGGTCCCGGCCCTCGAACTCGATCCGGCCGCCGGCGACCCGCAACACGCGCGGCAGCAGGCCGGTGAGCGCGTAGGCGCTCATCGACTTGCCCGATCCCGATTCGCCGACGACGCAGAGGATCTTCCCCGGCAGGAGGTCGAGGGAAAGGTCCTCGACGGCGTGCGGCCGGTCCGCGCCCTTCGGCAGCGCCAGGCAGAGGTTGCGGATGCGGACGACGGGCTCGGACATGGTCTCTGGCTCCCTGGTCAGGCGTTCCGGCTCGCCCGGCGGGCGATCACCGCCGGCCCCGTCTCGCCGAGGTCCCAGAACAGGCCGGCCATCAGCGCGAGCGCCTCGCGGGTGGACGGCCCGAGCAGGTGCTCGTCGGGGGCGTGCTGCGAGCAGGCGGGATAGGAGTGGGGCACCCAGAGGGTCGGCAGGCCGAGGATCTCCGAGAAGGCGTCGTTGGGCAGCGAACCGCCGAGATTCGGCAGCAGCGCCGGGCGCTTGCCCGTGGTCGTCTCGATCGAGCCGAGCGCCCAGGAGACCCAAGGGTCTTCCACCGGCAGGCGCGTGGCGCGGAACACCTCCGTCCGGCAGGGCCGCACCGCCACCATCGGGAAGCCCTGCGCGTCGAGATGCGCGCGGATCGCCGGCAGCAGGTTCTGCCAGTCGGTGCCGACGACGAAGCGCAATTGCAACGTCGCCTTGGCCGAGGGCGGAACCGCGTTGAGCGGGCCTTCCGGATCGCCGCATTTGAAGGCCAGGACTTCGAGGGCGTTCCAGCCGAATACCCGCTCGGCCGGGCTCAGGCCGGGCTCGCCCCAATCCGCGTCGATCGCCGGCGCGTTCGGATCCTCGCCGACGGTGATGTCGCTGAGCGCCGCGCGCACGCCGTCGGGGATCGGCGGCGGGCGCAGGGCGTCGACCAGGATCCGGCCGCGCCCGTCGACGAGGCTCGCGATGGCGCTCGCCAGCACGGTGCCGGGATTGCGCAGGAGGCCGCCCCAGTTGCCCGAATGATGGCCGCCCTCGCGCAGGTCCACCACGAGTTCGAAATTATAGCCGCCGCGCGAGCCGAGGAAGACGGTCGGACGCTCGGCCTTCACCCGCGGCCCGTCCGAGGCGATCAGGACATCGGCCTTCAGCGCCGCGGCCTCGGCCCGGCAGACCTCGCGCAGGCCGGGCGAGCCCGATTCCTCGCCCATCTCGATGAGCAGCTTGGCGTTGAAGCCGAGGCTGCCGCCGCGGGCCCGCATCACGGCTTCCAGCGCGCCGAGATTGATGACGTGCTGGCCCTTGTTGTCGGCGGTGCCGCGGCCGTACCAGCGCTCGCCCTCGACCACGACGCGCAGGGGGTGCAGCCCCTCGCGCCACTGCTCGGGATAGTTCCGCACGGTGTCGCCGTGCCCGTAGATCAGCACGGTCGGCAGGTCGTCGCCCTCGTGGCGCTCGGCGATCAGGAAGGGCCCGTGGATCCCGTTCGGGTTGTCGAGGAGGCGGGACGTGAAGCCGAGCCGCGCGATCGCCGGCTCGATGAAGTCGGTGAGGTAGGCGGTGAGCGCCGGCACCTGGCCCGGGGCCTGGCTCTCGGTGGGAAGGCCGACCGCATCCTGGAGGGCGGCGAGGAAGCTGCCGTCGTCGAAATGGGCGGCCGCGCGCGCGACGGCGTCGTGTCTGGACATGGGAGGCTCGAAGGTTCCGAGAGGCTTCAGGATTCCGGGATCAGTTGCGGCCTTCCGGGGCCGTGATGTCGCGCACGCCGTCGCCCAACAGGTTGATGCCCAGCACGAGGACGAGAAGGGCGACGCCGGGAATGGTGATCACCCAGGGCTGGAAGAACATGTACGGTTTGCCCTCGGCGATCATCAGGCCCCAGGAGGGCAGCGGCGGCTGCACGCCGAGGCCGAGGAAGGACAGAGCGGCTTCGAGCAGGATGGCGTGGGCCATCTCCAGCGTGGCCACCACGATCAGCGCGTTCAGGATGTTGGGCAGGATCTCCTGGACCAGGATCCGCGCCGTGCCGAAGCCAGAGGCGCGGGCCGCCGCCACGAAATCCTGGCCGCGGATCTGCCGGGTCGCGGCGCGGGTCACCACCGCGAAGCGGTCCCAGAGCAACAGGCCGAGAACCAGCACCACGACCTTCAGCGAGCCGCCGACCAGCGAGGCCATGGCGAGCGCCACCAGCACCACGGGCATCGCGAGCCGCGTGGTGACGACGTAGCTGACCAACGCATCGACGCGCCCGCCGAAATAGCCGGCGAGGATGCCCAGCGTGGTGCCGATCACCCCCGAGATCAGCGCCGCCGAGAGGCCGATCAGCAGCGAGATCTGGCTGCCGTAGATGAGGCGGCTCAGATAGTCGCGCCCGAGCTTGTCCGTGCCGAGCACGTGCTCCCAGCTGCCCTTGGCGTGCCAGACCGGCGGGATCAGGCGGCGGGACACGTCCTGAGCATAGGGATCGTGCGGCGCGATCAGCGGGGCGGCCAGAGCCGCCAGGACGATCAGGCCGAGCACGGAGGCGCCGATCAGGAAGCCGCCATGGCTGAGGCCGCGCCGCAGCGCGATCATCGTGGGCGAGCGGGCCGGGGCGAGCTTGCTCGCCTCTGGAGCGGGCTGCGCCGTCACCGGCGCGGCGGGCGCGAGGCCGGGAGCGGCCGGGGGGAGGATCGGCTGGAGGCTCATGAGCGCAGGCGGGGATCGAGGAGGGCGTTGAGCAGGTCCGCCGCCAGCGTCAGGGCGATGTAGATCATCGCCAGGACGAGCACGATGGCCTGCACCACGGGGAAGTCGTTGCGGGCGATGGATTCCCAGGCGAGCTGCCCGAGTCCCTGGAGGGAGAACACCGCCTCGATCACGATCGAGCCGCCGAGCATGAAGCCGAACTGGACGGCAGCGAGCGCGATCACCGGGATCACGGCGTTGCGGAGCGCGTGGCGGATCAGGACCTTGCGCGGCGGCAGACCCTTGGCGCGGGCCGTGCGGACATAGTCCGAGGCCAGCACCTCCAGCATGCCGTTGCGGGTCAGGCGCATCACCGCGGGCATGGCGTAGTAGCCGAGCGCCACGGCGGGCAGCACGAAGTGCTTCCAGGTGGCATTCCCCGAGACCGGCAGCCAGCGCAGGTTCACCGCGAACACCATGATCAGGGTGAGGCCGAACCAGAAGCTCGGCATCGCCTGGCCGAGGACCGATACCGCGAGAGCCAGCCGGTCGACCCAGGTGTCGCGGCGGACCGCGGCGAGCACGCCGAGGGGGATCGCCACGAACAGCGCGACGCAGAGCGCCACCACGCCGAGGGTCAGGGTGACGGGCAGACGCGCCAGGATCAGGTCGGAGACCCGTTCACGGAAGTAGAACGAGTTGCCGAAATCGAGCTGGAGCGCCTTTCCGGCCCAGGCGACGAACTGGGCCAGAAGCGGCTGGTCCAGCCCGTGCTGCACGCGGATCGCGGCGATCTGCTCGCCGGTGGCCTCGGGCCCGGCGATGGCGGTGGCGAGATCCCCGGACAGGTGGAGCAGCATGAAGCTCGCCACCGAGACGGTCACCGCCACCGCGAGCGCCACGAGGATGCGCCGGAGCGCGAAACTCAGCATGGCCGCCTCACTTCCAGGAGGCCGCGTAGAAGCGCGGCACCTCGTCGGGCTGCGCGGTGAAGTTCAGATCCTGGCTGAAGGCGTAGTTCGAGGGATAGGAGAACATCGGCAGGGCATAGGCCTCGGCCGCGATGCGCTTCAGCGCCTCGTTGTATTTCGCCTTGCGCGCCTCCGGATCGATGCCGGTATCGCCCGCCTGCAGCGCCGCGATCACCTGCGGATCCTTGGTGAGATCCTCCTCGCCGCCGCGGAAATAGACGCCCGTGAAGGCCGAGACGTCGTTGATCGAGAAGGAGCCCCAGGTCTGGAAGCCGATCGAGACCTTGCCGGCCCGCAGCGCGTCGCGGAAGGCGGCGTAGCGCAGATAGTTCAGCCGCGCCTTGATACCGACCGCACGCAGGTAGCCGATCACGGCCTCGGCGTAGTCGCGCTCGCGATAGGCGGCGAGGTCGATCTCGAAGCCGTCCGGATAGCCCGCCTCCTTGAGCAGCGCCTTCGCCTTGGCGGGGTCGTAAGCGTAGCGCGTCACACCGGTGTCGACGCAGCCGACCTGGCCGATGAAGCAGGTCGCGTTCATCACCCGCGAGCCGCCGCGCACGATGTTGTCGACCATCGCCTTGCGATCGATGGCGTAGGAGATCGCCTGCCGCACCCGCGGATCCTTGAGGGGCGACTTCTCCATCGCCCGGCCCATGACGTCGAATTGCAGGAAGCCGACGCGCATGGTCTCGGCCGAGAGCACGGTGACGCCCGGCGCGCTCTTCAGCTGGTCGGCCTGGTCGCTCGGCACGCGCCAGATCCAGTCGATGCCGCCGGTGACGAGCTCGGCCATGCGGCTGTCGCCGTCCGGGATGACGCGGAACTCGACCTTGCCGATCTTCGGCTTCGCGATCGGGCTGCCGGTCCAGTACTGCTCGAACCGGGCAAGCTTGACGCCGCGGCCGCTGTCGACGCTGACGATCTTGTAGGGCCCGGTGCCGACCGGCGCCTTGGCGAAGCCGTCGAGCCCCACCTTCTTGAAATAGGCGGCCGGGAAGATCGGCGTCGGCCCGGCGAGGTATTCGAGCGCGGCTGGGAACGGCGCCTTGAGGTGGATGCGGACCGTGTGAGGACCGGTCACCTCAGTCGACTTCATCCAATCGACATTGCCCTTTGTGACCGTACGGGCTTCGGGCGTCAGCACGTAGTTGAAGGTGAAGGCCACGTCCTCGGGCGAGAGCGGGTCGCCGTTGTGGAAGGTCACGCCCTCGCGAATCGTCAGGTCCAGGGTGACCGGATCGATCCAGGTCCAGGCGGTGGCCAGCATCGGCTTGTATTCGCCGCTCGCCGGGTCGCGGTAGATCAGCGTGTCCCAGGCGTTGCGGGCGAGAATCACGCCCTCGCGCGCGCTGTTGTGGTAGGGGCTGACATTCTCCGGCTCGCTGTCGGAGGCGTAGATCAGAGTGTCGTTGGCCTTCCCGGCAAGAGCGGGCAAGGCGGATGCGGTGAGGAGAAAAGCCGCGAGCGTCTGTCTCAGCATGTCCGATCCGCCTCCGAAGCATGGCCCTGCGCGAACCCCTCTGGTTCCGCTCTTGCCGCTTTTTTCGCCCTGCCAGGATGTTGTGCAGGATCGATCGCAACAAGTAGAATTTGGCGATCTCATCATTGCCGTTCGGGCAAGGCAGATCGGTAAGGCGCTCGATGCAGACGACCAGCCTGCGCTATTTCCTCGCCGTGGCACGCACCGGCTCGATCGCGGCGGCCTCCGGGCAGCTGAACGTCGCGGCCTCGGCGATCAGCCGGCAGATCGCCAACCTCGAAGCCCAGCTCGACTGCGTCCTCTTCGAGCGCCGGCCGCGCGGGATGGTGCCCAGTCCGGCGGGCGAGTTGCTCGCCCAGCATGCCCACCACGTGCTCCTGCGAGCCGATCAGGTGGCGACGGAGATCCGCGAATTGCACGGTCTCGCCCGCGGGCTGATCCGGATCGCCTGCTCGGAGGGCTTCGCGCTCGACCTGGTGCCAAACGTCATCGCGGATTTCCATGCCCGCTACCCCGGCATCCGCTTCGAGGTGACGATGCTGCCGCCGGCGCGGGTGACGCAGGTCGTCGCCGCCGGAGAGGCCGATATCGGCGTCACCTTCTCGATGGCCTCGAACGTGCCTGTCGCGGTGGCCTATCAGGCGGAAGTCGAGATGATCGGCGTGTGCGCACCGGACCATCCGCTCGCCGGAGCACCGCTGATTCAGCTCGCGGACCTGACCGCCTACCCGCTCGCTCTCCCGACGCGGGACACCACCGCCCGCCTCGTTCTCGAGGCGGCCTGCTACGCCGAGAACGTCATGGTCGAGCCGGTCCTCACCTCGAACATCCTCTCGACGCTTCTCCCCTTCGTGCGGCGCACGAAGGGGCTCGCGCTGATGTCGGCCCTCACCGTGCAGACGCCGGTACGCCTCGGAGAACTGGTCCAGGTTCCGGTGCGGGCGAAGACCAGCCTGATGCGCGGGATCGAGGTTCAGACGATGCGCGACCGGCGCCTGCCCCACGCCGTGCAGGCCTTCCTCCGCGACCTGATCGCCGCCTTGCCGGCCGTGGAGCGCGGCCTCGACATGCCAGCCTGAGGCCGGGCGACCTCCGCCCTCCCGGCCGCAGGGTCAGGTCTCGGAACCGGCCAGCATCGGCAGAAGCGCCCGCCGCAGCGCGTCCATCTGCGCCTCGGTCTCGGCCCGCGCCTGGCTCTCGCCGGGATCGAGCAGGGCGCGCAGGCGGGCGACCTCGGCTTCGAGCCGGTCGGTCTCCGCCTTGAGCAGGGCGACCTTCTCCTCCGCGATCCGGGCGCGGGCGAGCGCCTCGTTCCGCTCCTGCTCCCGGACCTGGACGCGGTCGCGCCACATCCGAATCGCGACGGATTCGGCCTCGCCGTGCATGGTCGCCTCCTGCGACGATGAGATCACGGCCTTCGATAGCACGGCTCGGTCGCGGGGCGGTGTCTGTCACGGGCATCGCGGCACTGCGCGGGTCGTCGCAGGGCAGCGGCCTGTATCCGATCACGGTTGCAAGGACGGTGACGCCCGGCCAAGCCGAACTCCGCCCTCGAATCGTACCGATTTCTACACGGCGCCGCCATGGAAGAGGCGAAATCTTCACCTGACCGTTGTCTTGTGAGAGACGCGATTCTCGATCGGGGTCCGCCCCGGCCGCAGCGTCCCACAGTTCGATGGGCCGGAACCGGTGTTCCGGACCGCATGGTCGGCACCGGTGGTGCCACGGAGAGGTGCCGATGTCGGCATTCACGGCCTGCCTGATCGCCGCAGGCGCTGTCCTCAGCGGCCTCACGCGCGTGCATGGGCTCGTCCTCGTTCTGGCCGGCACCGTCCTGGCGGTCGGCTCCGCCGCCGTTCTGAGCCCGGCGCTCGGCACCGGCTACGGGGTGCCGCTCACGCTCGTCGTCGCGGTGGTCGCCCTTCAGGTGGGCTACGGCCTCGGCGTGATCCTGCGCGCCGTGCTCGCCCGCCGCGCCCCGGCGCGCCCGGAGCGCGCGCCGCCCGCGGTCTATCTCGAGGCTCCCGAGGCGGTGCCTCAGGGCCTGCGCCGCTCTCACGACGGCGGGCCGTTGAACCAGCCCTGAAGCATCGCATACTGCACGATCTTGGCCCGGCTGCGGATGTCCAGCTTCTCGCTCGCCCGGCTCTTGTAGGTTTCGATGGACTTCGCGGTGACGCCGAGCTTGCCCGCGACCTCCTTGTTGGTGAAGCCGAGGGCGACCAGACGAAACACCTCGCGCTCGCGCTCGGTCAGCGAGATCGGTCCGCGGGGGCCGCGCAGGCTGATCCGGTTCGCCGGGCCGGCGGCCCCGGTGACGATCTGCGCGGCCACGGCCGGGTCGAGATAGAGGCCGCCGCTGCGCACGGCATCGAGCGCCTGGATCAGGCATTCGGGCGCCGAGCGCTTCAGCACGTAGCCGCGCACGCCGGCCGACACCGTCTCGCGCACGAAGTTGCTGTCCTCGTAGCCGCTGAAGATGATCACCCGCGTCTCGGGGGACAGGGCCTGGATCTGCCGCAGGATCGAGAGCCCGTGCATGCCCGGCATCGCGATGTCGAGCAGGGCGATGTCGGGCCGGACGGCCCGGATCAGGCGCAGCGCCTCCGGCCCGGAGGACGCCTCCTCCACGATCTCGTAGCCGGCGACGGTGGCGACGATCGCCCGAACGCCGCGCAGGCACATGGGATGGTTGTCGGCGATCAGAAGCTTCAGGGAAGTGTCAACAGTAGCAGACATCGCCCGCACGACTCCGATTCGAATGGAACCCCGCCGCATGTGCTGAATCTGTCTAAAAATTCAGCGGGCGGTGGGATTATTTGATCATTCCGCCTTGATTTATAGCCTGCGTAATCACTCTAAGTAATTCTTCGTTCATCATTCTGATAACACATTTCCACGAGTGATCAAATCACAATTGTGCACCGCACGTTGCATGACTTTTTTCCTCATTCCCTGATCGATGATCAGGGCGGGCAGGAGAGCCGGTTGCAGGACTGCTAAAACGGTCGTTTCGACCGGCGGTCGCGACTACACAGGGACAAAGTCCGGGCGTCCGCTTCCGCAACGCACAAGGGCTTGGCCGGATCCGGACCCGACGGGCCGCAACCTCAGCGGTAGACGCGCACGTGGTCGATCCAGAGGTCGTAATAGCCGGACGGGGGGACCGTGATCGGCCAGTCCTGGCTCATGGCGAGCGTCAGCATCATGAAGAACGGCGAGACGGACGCCTTGCGGTAGAGCGGCGCGCGGAACTTCTCGATGCCGTCGAAGTAGAAGACCACCTCGTCGTCGGTGATCTCGACCCCGTAATCGTGGAAGGCGAGCGAGTAGTCCGGCAGGCCGGTGAGGTTCTTCTGCGCGCGCCGATAGCCTTCCATCCGGCTCGACGGGGGCGGCCAGTCATGCTCGGTCGCCACGTAGGAGTTCGTCGCGTGGCCATAGGCCTCGATCACGTCGATCTCCACCGCGCCGTCCGCGGCGCTGTTCCGGATGCCGTGCTGGTCGAGCAGCCAGAAGGAGGACCAAGTGCCGGGGCCGGCGGGCATCATCATGCGCGCTTCGAAATAGCCCTTGCGGAAGCCTCCGCTGACGGACCCGTCCGGAAATCCTGTGGACAGGTGTCCGGTGAGCCAGACCCGGCCGTATCCGGCCGGATCCTTCCAGTCCGGCCAGTGCAGGCTGCGGATCCGCAGGAAGCCGCCCATGATCGTGTAGGGATCGAAGGTGGGGTCGTCGTAGCGCAGGAAGGAGGCCGCGCCGTATTCCTGACCGTCAGGCTTGGGACCGGCATGCCAGACCTTGCGCGAGAGCGAGTCGAAATCGTCGCTCCAGACCAGCGTGCGGCCATGCGCCGGGTGGCCCGGAGGGCGCTCGACCGGCGGCGAGGCGTTCCGGCCACCATCGACGAAGAGGTGGACGCGCAGGTTCACCGCCGTGGTGAAGGCGTGATCGTCCGGCGGCGTGTCCCAGCCGTAGACATCGAGGACGAGCGGGCCGCCCGCCGCGTTCGAGAGGTCGAGCCGCGCCGAGAACCGGCCATCGGAACCGGGCACGGTGCTCGTCCAGACGCCGTTCACCACGAGCGCGACATTGCGCAGGCCTCGCGCAAGTCCGGTGACCTCCAGCGGCCCGGCCCGGACCCGCATCGCCGGATCAGGAAGGCTCGCCGTATAAGCCTCGGGCTTCTGCTTCTGATTGTGCGTCGCCACGCTGGTCGGGCCAGGGCTGAGGAGCTGGAGCGCAACGGGCGGCTCAGGCTGCGCTCCCTGGGAGAGCGCGGTCCCCGCCAGAGCGAGGGTGGCGGCCAGGACCAGACCGACGATCGGGCCCAGGACGGCCAGCGCGGCGCGGGCGCGCCGAAGCCGGGTGTTGTCAGAGGGCAGGCATGACATCGGGGGAACTCCGGGCCGCGCCCGAACGGGCGCATGGTGGGCGTCGCGGGACAACGGCCCGACCGGCCGTACGGCGTCTCAGGCCGGGATCGGCCTCGGTCGCCCGGATAGACGGGGCGACCGGCGCACCGGGAGGGCGCGCGGCACCGGCCGCGTCTCGTCGGCCGATATGGTCGGCGCCGCCGCGAGCGCGGCGCAAATGAAGAACAGCAGGCCAGCATCGATCGTCGTTCCGGCCATGCAGCCGGCGATGAACAGGCCCAGGCAGGACGAGGCCGCGGCCCCGCGGATCGCACGGATCTCGGGATCCGGCTCAGTCCGGGGAGCCAGCAGGCAGGCGACGAAAAAGGCGGCGTAGGTCAGGGCGCCCGGGATGCCGATATTGGCCAGGATGGCGATGACGACGTTCGAGGCCCGGGCGCTGCCGACGCCGACGCCGAGTCCGTAGCTGTCGAAGAAGTTGACGAGAGCCTGTGTGTTCCAGGATCCGCGCTCCATCGCCGAGCTCGACGTGCCCTTCGAGAAGATGAGCTGCTGCAGGATGTCGACGATCATCGTCGTGAGCGCGTCGTTCAGGAGAACGGCGCAGACGACGAGGGTGCCGATCAGGGGGCCGATCAGAAGGAAGCTGAGGCGCGGCACGGTCGCGCGGCCGGTCACGAGCCGCAGCAGACTCGCGGCGAAGACGAGGACGAGATAGACCACGAGGCCGGCATAGGCGGTGGTCGACGTGGACAGGACGAGCGCCGTGCAGAGCAGCAGGGCAAGCGGCCCGGTGATCCGCGTTCGCCAGCCGCTTAGCCAGAGGCTGAAGCTGAAGGCGAACAGGGCGAGCGTCATGCTCGCAAAGGCGGAGGCCTCCGGAAACGAGCCGACGAGGCGCTTGAAGCCGACGACCTCGGCGCTGTCGAGCATGCGGTAGGGGGCATTCCGCATGAAGGCGAGCGCGTCGGCCGTCCCGGTGAAGAAGGTCGCGTAATCGATGAGCCCGAGCACGATGTTCAGGTAGCCCGTCGCGATCAAGGCGTCCGCCATCCAGCGCTTGCCGGCCGCGTCCCGCGCGAAGGCGCAGAAGACGGCGAAGCAGACCGCGTCGCCGACGAAATAGATGGTCTGGGTGAGGTTGCCGCTGACCGGCCCCAGGGGCGTCAGCAGAAGGCCTGTCCCGGCGTCGGTGCGGGCAATGGTGAAGACGTAGGTCACGCCGGCGAAGATCCGCGGCATGAACACCGAGACGAGGCAGGCATAGGCCGCCGTGAGCACGAGCCACAGGCCCGGCTCGGGCCAGCGGATGCTCCGCAGGAGGTACGGCGCTGAATCCCGGCGCAGGCTTACGAGAACGAGGAAGCCGAGGAGGACATAGGCCGGCTGCAGGCCAGACCCGCCGAGCGCCGTGAGCACGGAGGCCGCCGCAGCGCCGAACAGGGTCGCGACGATGCAGGCGGTCAGCGCGAAGCGCCGGCCCCAGAGCAGGCTCAGCAACCCCGCGACGAGCGTCGCGACGCCGATCCACTCGAAGGTCATGCCGCCCAGCCCGCGCTACCGCCCATCAGCCCACCGAGACGAGCGCCGGAGTCGTCGGGCGCCGCCGCTCGGGCTCGGCCAGGACGGAATCCACGAAGGCACGCATGCGCCTCTCGAAGACGGCGGTGGCGTAGCGCTCGGCATGGATGCGGATCGCCTGCGGATTGATCGGCAGGGCCTGCATGCGCTCGACGCCGTCCACGATCGCCGCGATGCTCTGCTCCTCGAAGAACAGGCCCGTGACGCCGTCGACCACGGTTTCGGTGGCGCCGCCGCGGCCGAAGGCGAGGACCGGACGGCCGCTCGCCATTGCCTCGACGGGCACGATTCCGAAATCCTCCTCACCGGGGAAGACCAGGGCGAAGCACTCGGCATAGAGCTGGCGCAGGCGCGCGAAGGGCTGCGGCCCGAGCACCGTCACAGTGGGTCCCGCAATCCGCCGGATCTCGTCGAGCATCTCGCCGCCGCCGACGACGATGAGCCGGCGGCCCATGGCGTTGAAGGCCTGAACGGCCAGATCGGGCCGCTTGTAGGGCACGAGCTCGCCGGCCATCAGCCAGACGCCGTCCCGGCCGGCTTGCGGATCGATGTAGAAGTCGTCCACTGCGACCGGTGGTGGGATCACCTCGGCATCGCGCTGGTAGTAGCGGGCGATGCGCTGGGCGACCGTGCTCGAATTCGCGACGAAGTGATCGACGCGCTGGGCCGAGAGAGCATCCCACATCCGGATGTAGTGCGCCGCCGGCAACATCAGCAGGCGTTTCAGCATCCCGGTCGTGTTGCGGTAGTCGTGGAACATGTTCCAGACGTAACGCATCGGCGAATGGCAGTAGCAGACGTGAACGGACCCGGGCGGGGGCACGACGCCTTTGGCCGGGCCGGATTCGCTGCTGATGATCAGGTCGTAGCCGCGTAGATCGAGCTGCTCCAGCGCCATCGGCATCAGCGGCAGATAGTTCTTGTACAGCTTGGCCGCGAAGGGCAGCCGCCCGATGAAGCTTTCGATCACGCGTCGGCCGCGGATCAACGGGCTCACGGCCTCTGGCTTGTAGACGTGGACGAAGAGATCCGCCTGAGGATAGATCCGGAGCAGGGACTCGACGACCTTCTCGCCTCCGCGCATGCCGACAAGCCAGTAATGGACGATGGCGACACGCATTCCGTCTCGGCCTCTCCAGCGCGGCGGAAACCCACGATCGGACGCTAGGCCCCGCTCGATCGGATGGTCTGTCAGTCGGCTTCCGCGAATCCGTCAGTCTTTTCCCGACACGGAGCGCCCCTTTTCCCGGGTGTGAGCCGGCCCTCGGCTCAGCAAGTGTGCAGGCTCCACGTCCCGGCCGGTCCCGGCCTGGAGAGGAGGCGCGATGCTTCTGCCAGAGAGATCCGCGGCACGGGTGATCTCCTGCGATGTGTTCGACACGCTGCTCCTGCGCGATCACCGCTCCGAGAGCCGGCGCTTCCGCGACATTGCCGCCCTCGCCGCGCAGCGCCTCGCCACCGAGCACGGTATCCTGCGCGATCCCGCCGCGATCTGGAGCGTTCGCGTCGAGGTGCAGCGCCACGCCTACCGTGCCCTCGACCTCGCGCGGCCGACCGGTGACGTGCGCTTCGCCGACATGGTGGACGCCATGGCCCAGGTCCTCGGGCTGTCCGGGCCACCGGCCGCAATCCTGCACGAGGCGGAGATCGCCGTGGAGCGCGCGCAGCTCTCGGCGAATGCGCCGCTCCTCGAATGGCTCGGCGCGGAGGCCCGAGCGGGCGCACGAGTGATTGCGGTGAGCGACATCTATCATGATGCCGCCACCATCGGGCTGCTCCTCGGCGCCCTGTGTCCCCGCCACCCGGTCGCGCGGATCTATACCAGCGCCGACCACGACGCGACCAAACGCACGGGCGCGCTCTTCGCGACCGTGCTGCGCGCGGAAGGCGCGGCTCCAGGCGAGGTGCTGCATATCGGCGACGACCACCGGGCCGACGTGAGCATGCCGCGGGCGCTGGGCTTGCGCACCCTTCAGGTCGTGCGCCCGCGCCACCTGATCCTCCGCCGCCGCACCGATGCCCTGCGCGCGCGGCTCGTCTCGGCGCTGGCCCCTCCCCCGCGCTACGACCGGCCGGGGAGCCGCCTCGCGTGAGGGCGGCTCACCCAGATTCCGCCCTAGCCGACGCGGACAGGTTCGGGCGCGAGGCGCTGGGGCCCGTATTCGCCGAGTTCTGCCTCAGGCTCTGGCTCACCGAGCGCTTCCTGCCGGATGCCGAGGACGCGACCCTGCTGTTCTGCGCCCGCGGCGGCCTGAGGCTGAAGGTCCTCTACGAGCGATTCCTCGCCCGGACCGGTCTGCCCGGGCGCGTCCCCCGCGCCGCGCTCATGGTCTCGCGACTGGTCGCGGCCCGCGCCGCGCTGCAACCGCCGAGCGAGGGCGTCCTGTCGGAACTCGGCCGCGAATTCGCGGGGCGACCGATGACGGAGGTCGCCGCCGCGCTCGCGCAGCGCGGGGACCTGGACCTGCCGGCCGCCTGGGATGCGCCGTTCGCGGGCGACCGTTTCGCGGCCCTGCTCACCGCCGACGAGCCTGCGGCGGCGGCCCTGCGCGCGGCCGTCGCGGAACAGGATGTGCGGTTCCGCCGGCACCTCGATGCCTGCACCGGCGGCCGGCGGCACGGGCTCCTCGTCGATACGGGGCTCTACGGGAGCACGGTCCGCCTGCTGCAGGACGGGATCCCGGCCATGGGCTGGTCGGGCCTCCAGTTCGCCCGCAGCAACTACAAGCGCCTTCCGACCCCACATTTCGCCCGCACCCTCGGCCTCAGCGTCGAGAGCGACAGCTACCGGCCCTGGGAGGTCTCCACCGCGGCCCTCCGCTTCTGGCACCTGATCGAGGCGGCCCTGGAGCCTGACCTGCCGAGCGTGCGCGTTTTCGCGGACTCGGTCGGCGATGCCCCACCACGGGCCAATCTGGAGGTCGCGGGCTGGGAGGCGCGGATCGGGCCCGCGGGTCCCGGCCTGTTCGCGGGCGCCCTCGCCCATATCGAGACGCTTCGTCCCGACGACCTGCCTCGCATTCCGGCGGAGGCGGCGCGCGGCTGGCGCGCCTTCAAACGTGCCGTGGTCTGGCCGGATGCGCGCATGGTCGCCGCCCTCGAACTGGCGGACCGGTCCCGCGATTTCGGCCGGCTCGACACGGTGGCGCAGTTCTCCGAGCCCGGCGGCACGCTCGCGCGAATCCGTGACAGCCTCTGGCGCGAAGGTGCCCTGGTGCGCTGTTTCCCGCGCGCTGGCCGGGCCGGCCTCGTCCTCCTCGAGATCGCGCACGCCGCCCGCACCCTACGGCTGCAGCTCTCGGCCGTGCGGCGCACGGCGCGTCCCGCCCGACAGGGAGCGCCGTGATGCGGATCCTGCATCTCGCCAATCACTGTCATGAGATCGGCAACGGCATCATGAATGTCGCGGTCGACATCGCCTGCCGGCAGGCTGAGGCCGGGCACGCCGTGGCCTTCGCGAGCGGCGGGGGCTCCTATGTGGAGCTGCTCGCGCGGCACGGGGTCGAACACCATCACCTGCCGCAGAACTGGCGTGCGCCGCTCAGCCTGCCCCGCACCGCGATCGGCCTGCGCCGGATCGTCCGCACCGTCGGCCCCGACATCGTCCACGGCCACATGATGACGGGGGCGGTGCTCGCCCGCCTCATCCGCGGCCGCGCGCCCTGGCGGATCGTCACCACCGTCCACAACGAGTGGCAGCGCAGCGCCACCGCGATGGGCGTGGGCGACCGGGTGATCGCGGTGAGCGAGGCAGTGGCGCTGCGGATGGCGGCCCGCGGCATCCCCTCGCGCAAGCTCGATGTGGTCAGGAACGGTCCGCTCGACTCGCCGCGCCGGTCGGACCTGCCCGACGCGGCCGTCCTCGACCTCGGGCGGCCGGCGATCCTCACGGTCGCCGGGCTCTACGAGCGGAAGGGCATCGCCGACCTGATCGCGGCCTTCGACATCGTCGCCGCGCGCCACCCGTCGGCGACCCTCCACATCATCGGCGACGGGCCCGACCGGGCTCGCTTCGAGGCGCTGGCCCGGGCCTGCCGCTCCGGCGAGCGCATCCGCTTCGCGGGCTTCCAACGCGATCCGCGCCCCTGGTACCGCGGCGCCGATATCTTCGTCCTGGCCTCGCACAGCGAGCCCTTCGGCCTGGTCATCGCCGAGGCGCGCGAGGCGGGCTGCGCCGTGATCGGCAGCGCGGTCGGCGGCATCCCGGAGGTGCTGGAGGATGGCCGGGCCGGGCTGCTCGTCCCCTCCGCCGATCCGAAGGCCCTGGCCCGGGCGCTTGGTGACCTCCTCGACCATCCCGACCGGCTCGCGCAGTGGCGGTCGGCGGCGCGGACCGGCCTTGCCTGGCTCGATGCGCGGCGTGTGGCGGCCGAGACCGTGGAGGTCTACGGACGGGCGCTCGCGGCCCTGCCCGGTCGCGCCAGCAGCGCCGGGGTCACGCTCGCCAGCGGAAGCCGGGGTTAGTGCCGATGTCGTCACGCTTCGCCCGGAACTCGCTGTTCAGCACGCTCGGCGGCCTCGCCACCGCGCTCGGCAGCTTTCTCAGCATGGTCATCGTGGCGCGCCTGCTCGGCCCCTCTGGCACGGGCACGATCGCCTACGCGCTCTGGCTCGCCACCCTGGCGGTGACCATCGCGGATTTCGGCATCGTCCAGACCCTGACGCGCTACCTGCCCGAACTGACCGCGGAGGGCGACGACCGGACGGCCCGGGACCTCGCCGCCGCGCTGCTGCGGCCCTGCCTCGCCCTGGCCATCCTCGGCGCGGTCCTGTTCGGGTGGCTCGGCACCGGCGCGGCGGGCCCGACGCCGGACAGCCCCACCCACATCTGGTGGCTGATCGGGCTCCTGTTCACGCTGCAATTCGTGGCGAGCTTCGGCCTCGGCCTGCTCCGCGGGCTGCAGCGCTTCGACACGGCCGCCAAGCTCACCGTGCTGTCCTTCCTGCTGCAGCTCGTCGCGGTCGCGGCCGGCGCCCTCGCCGACGGGGTCGAGGGCGCGCTGCTCGGCTATTGCGCGGGCAGCCTCCTGCCGATCGGGGCGATCGTGGCGGCGCTGCCGCGGCGCCACGCGGTCGATCCGGGGCTGCGCCGCCGCGTGCTGCGCTTCGCCCTCTTCTCCTGGGCGGGCGCGCTCACGGTCGCCTTCGTCTGGTCGCGGCTGGAAGTCTTCTTCCTACAGCGATCGTTCGGCGCGGAGGCGGTTGCGCTGTATACGATCGGCTTCACCTTCTCCAATCTCGCCTCGCAGGGTCCGCTCCTGCTGACGGGCGGGCTTCTCGCCTATTTCTCCGAGAATTTCGGTCAGCGCCGCACCGACCGGATCGGCATCGCCTACACCACGGCGACGCGGCTGATGGCCTTCCTGCTGCTGCCGGCCTGCTTCGGCCTCGCGGCGATCCTCCCGGCCCTGCTGCCCCTCGTCTACGGACAGGCCTATGCCCCGGCCGTTCCGGCAGCCTGCGTGCTGGTGGCGGGGGCGGCGATCGGCGCCACCGGCTCGGTCGGATCCCAGATGATCTACGCGCACGACCGGAGCGATTTCATCTTCGCGAGCGGTCTCGTCGGCGCCGTGCTCACCATCCTGTCCGGCTTTCTGGTGATCCCGCAATTCGGCCTGATGGGCGCGGCCGTCGCGCGGACCGCGATCCACGCGGTGATGCTCGGCCTCGGCGCCTGGTTCATCACCCGGCGCTTCGGTTACCCGATGCCGATGCGCGAGCTCTGCCGGCTGCTCGTCGCCGCCCTGCTCTGCGCGGGCGCGGCCTCGCTCTGCATCCACCTCGTGCGCGATCCGCGCAGCGCGCTCGTTCTCGCGGTGGCGAGCGGAGCCGTCGTCTACATCGCTGCGGTGCGGGCCCTCGGCGCCCTGCCGCAATCCGACATCGAGCGCCTCCGGAGGCTGCTCGGCCGCATCCCCGTCCTCGTGCGCGGGCCGATGTCCGGCCTGCTGACCCTGCTCGCGCCGCGCAGAGCCTGACCGTCGCAGCCCGAATCCGGATCCACCCCTCTCGTTACGGGATTGCAGCATGCTCCAGGTGATGAAGCCCCACGTGAAACAGGTGCTCGGCGGGATCTCGCACAGCGCGGCGCAGAAGAGCTACGTGCGCCAGATCCTGTTCAATGCGATGGCCAAGCGCACCGATGACATCGCGCGGCTGCAGGAGATCGAGGAGGTCCGCTTCCTCGGCCACGTCTTCCTCAATCTGCCTCGGGCCAACGCCCAGATTCTGCAGGATCTCTGGGTGACCTTCGAGACGGGAGGCCAGCGCGACGGCTACTTCGTCGAGTTCGGCGCCACGAACGGGCGCACGAACAGCAACACCTTCCTTCTCGAGGACGGCTACGGGTGGCGCGGAATCCTGGCCGAGCCCAACCCCGTCTGGCACGCCGACCTCGCCCGTAACCGCAACTGCGTCATCGAGCACCGCTGCATCGCGGCCCGCAGCGGGGAGACAGTGGAGTTCCTGGCCACCGACGACCCGGAACTGAGCGCGCTCGCCACCTGCGCCGCCAACGATCACTTCGCCGCGGTGCGCAGCACGGCGCCGCGGATCAAGGTCAATACCCTCTCGCTGAACGACCTTCTGGCGCAGCACGGGGCGCCGCACCGGATCGATTACATGTCGGTCGACACCGAGGGCAGCGAGCTCGAGATCATGACCGCCTTCGATTTCGGCCGCTACGACGTGCGCCTGCTCTCGATCGAGCACAACAACACCGCCAACGAGGCCCGCCTCGACGCGCTGATGCAGGCGCAGGGCTATGTTCGCCGCTTCCCCGAATATTCTCAGTGGGACGCGTGGTACAGGAAAGCCTGAACCACCGCGCCCGCCGCCACCGGACCGATCAGGCGCCGGTGCCGAAGACCAGGGTGCCGCTCGCGGCCATCACGGCGGCATTCGGATCGAGACGGTCCCAGCCCGCCGCAGCCATGTTCGAGACCACCGCGTCGAGCCCGTAGGCCGTGCCGTTGAGGTCGATCCCGGTGACGAAGAGGTTGCGGTCATTGAAAACCTTGTTGGCGACCGCGTCGTAGTAGGGGTTCTCGTTGCCGTCGTTCAGATAGGTGATCGTCACCTGATGCGGACCGGCGCCGAAATCGCCCTGGACGCTCACGTCCTGCCACTGGCCGGCGGCATGGTCGGCGGTCACGTCGAAGGGCCCGCCGACCGACGTGCCGTCGACGCTCACCACGAATTGCGGCGCCCCGTTCCAACTGTCCCCCGAGATGTGGATGGTGAGCGTGTCCTGACCGGGCGCGGTGACCGGTGCCGTAGGCGTCGTTGGCAGGGGCGTCGTGGGCGACGAGGTGCCGGGCGTCGCAGCGCCGGTGCCGAAGACCAGGGTGCCGCTCGCCGCCATCACGGCGGCGTTCGGATCGAGGCGGTCCCAGCCCGCCGCGGCCGCATTCGAGACCACCGCGTCGAGGCCGTAGGCCGTGCCGTTCAGCGCGATCCCGGTGACGAAGAGGTTGCGGTCGTTGAAGACCTTGTTGGCGACCGCGTCGTAGTACGGGTTCTCGTTGCCGTCGTTCAGATAGGTGATCGTCACCTGATGCGGACCGGCGCCGAAATCGCCCTGGACGCTCACGTCCTGCCACTGGCCGGCGGCATGATCGGCGGTCACGTCGAAGGGGCCAGCGACCTGGGTGCCGTCGACGCTCACCACGAATTGCGGCGCGCCGTTCCAGCTGTCGCCCGAGATCCGGATCGTCAGCGTGTCTTGTCCCGCGGCCGGTGCCGTCGGCGTAGTGGGGGTGGCGGGTGTCGTGGGCAGGGCCGGCGTCGTGGGCGGATCGATCGGCGTCACGGTGCCGCCCGCCGTCCCGAAGATCAGCGTCCCGTTGGCGGCCATCACGGCCGCGTTGGGGTCGAGGAGGTCCCACCCCACGGAGGCCGAGTTCGAGACGACCGATCCCAGCCCATAGGACGTGCCGTTCAGCGCGATCCCGGTGACGAAGAGGTTGCGATCGTTGAAGACCTTGTTGGCGGCTGCGTCGTAGTAAGGGTTCTCGTTGCCGTCGTTGATGTAGGTGACCGCCACCTGATGCGGGCCGGCGCCGAAATTGCCCTGAACGGTGACGTCCTGCCACTGGCCGGCGGCGTGGTCGGCATCGACGCTGAAGACCTGGCCCAGCGGCGTGCCGTCGACGCTCACCACGAATTTCGGCGCGCCGTTCCAGCTGTCGCCCGAGACGCGGATCGTCAGGGTGTCGGGCTTGGCAGTGGGCGGGGGTGGGGTGACGTTCGATGCGGACGCCCCGTACAGGCCGCCCGTATCGGCCCCGTCGGGGGAGGACACGGTCTGGAGTGCGACCGCCGTCGCGGATGGATCGGCAGAATAGACGCGGATGTAGTCCACCGACATCGTCTTCACGCTGTCGGTGATGCCCTCGATGCCACGCGTGATCGCGAGGTTGACCAGCGGATACATCGGCCCGTGCATGTCGGACGGGGTCGCGACCTGCCCGACCGGGTTGCCGTCGTAGAAGAAGGTGATCGTGCTCGCCGTCCAGAGGGCGCCGAAGGTGTGATAGCCGGCCGACAGGGTGGGCTGGTTCGACCAGATCGTCTGGTGTGTCGGCTGGCCCGTCTCACCGGTATGGATCGTGTTCGTCAGGGCGGTCGGATCGGCCCCATAGGCCTCGACGATGTCGATTTCCGGCGGCCAGACCCCGTCCGCGTTGAGAAGCCAGAATCCCGGCCACGCTCCGGTCTCGGCCGGAAGCTCGGCCCGCATCTCGAAGTAGCCGTAGGTCTGCGAGAAGCTGTTCGAGGCCTGGAGCAGCCCGGACGTCCACAGACCCGGATAGACGAGGTCGGCCACCGCCCCGGTGGCGGGCGCGGCCTGGATCTGGAGCGCCCCGTTGACGATCTGGAAAGGCTGCACGCCGGTCGATGGATCGACAAAGGCCGATTGACCGAAACCGATATCGACGCCCGGCCGCAGGATCGAGCCGGGACGCGTGCTGGCCCAGACAGTGCCGCTGCCGGTGGCGGACACGCTGAGTTGGTTGAACTCGTCGTCGAAGGTCAGGCGGTAGCCCGTCAGATCGACCATCGGCAATCCCCCAGCAACGGCCGCATCGCGGCAAGATTCCGGCCTCTCCGGGCAACGGATCGCATGCCGACCGCATGCATCCGCCCGAACGGAGCCGTGACATACCGAGAACAGGAGGAGGCAATAGTTAAGGATTTATTATCGCGATCTTTGCCAAGCCTGAGGCGTCCGGCATCGACCTGACGGTGTCAGGATTTTCCTGGCACCGCAGCCGCAAGCGCTTTCGCGCGGCTTCCCGGCGTGACCGGCGATGCATGGGTACGCGCGGCGGCGAGTTTGGCTCGATAGAGGGCGAGCAGATGATCGCACCACGTCTCGGGCATCGGCGCGAGGTCGCGAGCGCGGTGGAAGCCGGACTCGCTCATCCAGCGCACCTGCAGGTCGTCCCCTGCGAGGCGCTGCATCTGGGCCGCGAGGCCCGCGCGATCGTCCGGGTCGCAGGCTTCGCCGCAACCGAGATCGACCACCTCCTGCGCGATCAGGGCGTGGCGCGAGACCAGGACGGGCAATCCACTCATGACCGCCTCGAGCGTGACGAGGCCGAAGGTCTCGCGCCAGCGCGTCGGCACCACGAGGAGGCGGGCCTCCTCCGCCAGGACCGCGATCTCCGCCGGGCTGCGCCACCCCATCAGACGGGCCTCCGGGTAGTCCCGGGCGAGTTCGGCCCGCAGCGGCCCGTCTCCCACGATGCGGAGAGGCAGCCCCGCCTCTCGGGCGGCAGCCGCGACCACATCGACGCCCTTGTCGCGCTCGAGCCGGCCGACGAAGAGGATCTCCCGGTTGCCCTCGGCCCGGACCCGCTCGCTGCGCCAGGGCACGACGGGATTGCGCAGGACGGTGACCCGGTCGGGACCGATCCCGCCGCGGGCGAGATAGGGTCGCATGCCCTCGTGGACAGCCACGACGGTGGCGGGACCGCGCGCCAGATCGATCGATGCGCTGCGGATGGCCTGGCGCCCGACCCGCCAGAGCTTGTGCGCGTAATGGCGCCTGTCGCAGTTTGTCGCGACGCAGCCCAGCGAGAGCGGCACCCGCTCGCAGACGCTGCCGTTGCGGAAATCGAACTGGCCGCCGTTCGGGCAGACCAGAAAGTAGTCGTGCGCCGTCATCACCAGCCTTTCGGCCACGCGGCCGAGCGCCGTGAAGGCGGCGGGCGAGAGCACCTTGTGCCAGTTGTGCAGGTGGTAGACCGTGCCGGGCGTGTCGTGCCGGGCGATCCACGCCTCGATGAAGTGACGGGCGGAGCGGCTGTAGAGGCCGCGCAGAGCCGCCGCGCCCCGGCCACCCTCGAGAAGCGCACGTCCGCCCAGGGAATGCAGGTCCAGACCGGGCAGATCGAGCCCGGGGTCGGTGCTCCCGTTGAGCAGCGTCACCGGCACGCCCCGCGCGCTGAGCATGCGCACCGAACGCAGCGCGATGCCCGCCGCCCCGCCGCTCTCCACGGCGTCGTCGCTGATCACCACCACGCGCTCGATCATCTCCGGCTCCTCGGCTGGCGTTTCGCGACGACGCGCGTCAGGTCAGGCTCTCGATACGCTCGGGGCGGAGCCGCCCGCGCAGCAGGTCGCCGAGGGCGGCGAGATTGCCGGCGACGCGCCCGCGCCGGTCGACATGCGGCTCGGGCCGGCCCAGCTTCAGCAGGTTCATCGCGACGTTGCGTCCCATCAGCCAGGCTGCCCGCCGCGCCGCGAAGCTGCCCTTGCGCACGAGATGAACGGGATTGGCGATCTGCGAGTAACCGAAGCAGAGGCCGGACTGGCGTCCGCCCTTCACGCCGAGATGGACGCCACGGGCGCCCTCGATCCGGGCGAGACGGCCGAACGCGGCCGCCTGGCGGCTGAAATCGACATCCTCCAGCCAGCCGTAGCGCGGCAGGCTCTCGTCGAAGCGCAGAGTTCCCGCGCGGACCGCCGCGAGGCGGAAGGCCATGTTGCAGCCATAGGCATTGTAGACGGACCTGACGGCGCTACCGGTCTGGGCCGGCCCGAGGGCGGCGAGGCGCAGATCGGCCTCGGCGAAACCGATGCCCGGTCCGGTGATCCCGTCCGCGATCACGACGCCGGTGGCGCCGACGAGCCCGGGATCCGTCAGGAACGCCTGCTCCAGCGCGGCGAGATAGTCCGCCTCCATCACGAAATCGTCGTCCAGGAAGCAGACGATATCGAAGTTGGCCAGGCGGTCGAGGATCGCGTTGCGCTGCCGCGTCAGACCGCGCGGGCCCGTCACGATCTCGGCGCCGAGGCGGGCGGCGTCCGGAGCGACGTCGTCTTCCGAGGGGGCGCAGACGATGATCGCGTCGGGCGGACGGCTCTGCCGGGCGATGCGGGCGAGGGTTTCGCCCATCACCGCAGGGCGCCCGGCCGTGGCGAGCCCGATGGCCATGCGGAGCCGGCCGGACCCGGTCGCCACGGCCTCGGACGGCTCCGAATCCGCAGGCCGGGGGATGAGCCCGTCGACCCAGGCGGCCACCTGTGCCCCACCGATCAGGCCGTAGATCCAGGCCCGGCCCGCGGCCGCGCCGAGCGCGCCGAGGACGATGTCCCGTGCCATGGAGTCACGCGCCGTCGGAGACTGCATCGGACGCAAATTGTCGTTCATTCCGCAACTCCGGATACAACAGCACGGTCGAATAAGCTGCGACAAAAGACAAAAAACCGAGGCAATATTACTGATAGCAGTTGACTTTACTATCCATATTCATCGATCATCGCTCTGTGATGCGCCAGGCCGCATCGGGACAGGAGGCCGGATCGATGAAGAACCCCGTTCTGAGCGCGGTGCTGACGGCGTCCGTGGCGGTCTCCGCGCTGGCGGCCTGCCTGGCGCCGGCTCAGGCCACGGAGGCCTACCGGCTCGGCGCCGAGGACCGAGTGCGCCTCCGGGTGAACGAGTGGCGGCCGGGCAAGGGCGAGACCTACGAGTGGAAGGCCTTCACCGGCGAGTTCACGGTGGATGCCGCCGGGCGCCTGGCGCTTCCCTTCATCGGCGCCGTCTCGGCCGCGGGCCGCACCACCGACGACATCGCGGCCGAGATCGGCGATCGCCTGCAGCGCAAGGCCGGTCTGCTGCAGCGGCCCGACGCGGCCGTCGAGGTGGCGCAGTTCCGTCCCGTCTACGTCGTCGGCCTGGTCGACAAGCCCGGCGCCTATCCCTACCGGCCGCAGCTGACCGTCCTGCAGGCCGTCGGCCTCGCGGGCGGGTTCTACCGGCCGCCCGAGATGGGCGTGCAGCGCCTCGCCCGCGAATCCGTGACCGCCCGCGGCGACCTCGCCGATATCCGCGTCGAGCAGATGGCCCTGGCCGCCCGCAGGGCCCGCCTCGAGAGCGAGATGAAGGACCTGCCCGCGATCACCTTCCCCGACGCGGTGACCCGCCAGCGCGCCCTCCCCGCGACGGCCGACGCGATGCGCGAGGAGCAGGCCCTGTTCGAGGCCCGCCGCGCCGCCCTCATCTCCCAGACCGAGGCGCTCAACCAAGCCAAGCAGCTCATCGCCGCGGAGATCGAGACCCTGCAGGCCAAGATCGTCTCCCAGGACCGCCAGATCGGCCTCGCCCGCAAGGAGCTGGAAGGCATCATCGCCCTGGTCCAGAAAGGGCTCTCGATCAGCCCCCGGCAGCTCGCCCTGGAGCAGACCGTCGCTCAGATGGAGAGCACCCGGCTCGACCACGTGCTCGCCATGTCGCGGGCGCGGCAGGACATGTCCAAGAACGACCGGACGCTGCTCGACCTGCGCAGCCAGCGCCAGAGCACGGTCCTCAGCGACCTGCGCGAGACCCAGACCAAGCTCGCCAAGCTCGACGAGCGCGCCGAGACCCTGACGCGGCTGATCAACGACAGCGAGGTGGTCGCCCCGCGGATGATGGCCGAGGCCCGCACCTCGCGGCGGCGCAGCGCCGTCTTCCTGATCGTGCGTCAGACCGCGGAAGGCCCGCGCGAGATCGCGGCTTCCGAGGGCGACGCGCTGATGCCGGGGGACGTGGTGAAGATCGACGGCGAGGCCGAGACCGGGCGCAATGCGGAGCCGCAGGGCGAGCCGCGGACCGGAGGCCGCCTGAGCAGCCTCACCCCCTGACACGGCCGGAACCGCCGCGGCCTCGGCCACGGCGGTCCGGTTCGGGGGCAGGCTCCGGCCGAGGCGCATGGCGACAGATCCCCTCAGATCGAGCGCGAGACCGCGGCGAGGTCGCGGGCCTTGTTGAGGATCGCCCCGAAGAGGTGGGCCTGGGCCCCGTCGATCGAGGCGGCGGCCTCCGCCAGCGCGCCGGCCTCGGTCTCGCCCCAGGCCGTCACCAGGACGAGCCCGTCGAGGAGCCGGCAGACGGCGCGCACATCCATCGCCTCGCGCATGGCGGTCAGGTCGAGGACCACCACGTCGTAGGAGGCGGCAAGCTCAGCCAGCAGGGCGTGCATCTGCCGCGAGCCGAGGACGTCGCTCGAATTCGGCAGGCGGTCCTTGGTCACGAGCGGGAGCAGGGCGAGGTTCTGCACCCCGGTCGGACGCGTCATGTCCCGGCCCTCGCGCAGCATCTCGAGGAACCCGGCCGCCGCCGCGGGAGCGTGGACGCGGGTCAGGGCGGCGTCGAGGAAGTCGGCATCGATCAGCAGCGTGCGGCAATTGGCCTGCGCGTAGAGCGCGGCGAGGTTCAGCGCGACGCTGCTCTTGCCCTCGCCCGTCGCGATCGAGGCCACGCCCACGGTCTGGGTGACGCGTCCCTCGCAGGCTGTGTCGATGCGGATCTTCACGCCGCGCAGCGCCCGGCTGAAGGCCGAGAAGGGCCGCTCGATCACCTCGAAGCCGAGGGGGCCCGGGCCCGCGCCCTTCACGAGGGGGATCATGCCGAGGCACTCGATGCCGGCCTCGCCCTCGAGATCGGCCGGGTCGCGCACGCTGCGGTCGAGATGGCTGCGCGCTGCAGCGATCATCAGCCCGCCGAGCAGGCCGAAGGCGCCGCCGAGCGCGAGGATGAGCTTGGTCCGTGGGCTGCTCCGATCGAGCGGCACCATGGCTTTGGTGACGATCCGGGCGCTGGAGACCGGCAGCGTCTCCTTCTGCGCGGTCTCGGTGAGCTTCTCGAGCAGGTTCTGGTACATCTTGCGGTAGCTCTCGGCCTGGGCCTCGAGCTCCGACAGGGTGACCTTGGCCTGGCGGCGCTGCTCGATCTCCCCGATCAGGGTGCGCAGCTCCGCCTTCAGGGCGCGCTCGCGCCCGCGCGCCACCTCGTAGTCGCTGAGATAGGTCTGGCCGATGCGCTTCATCTCGGTCGCGACCTCGGCCTCGATCTGCACGACTTCGCGGTGGGCGGTGACGACGGCCTCGTGGTCGGGCCCGTAGCGCTCACGCAGCTCCGCCTCACGCTGCACTGCGTCCTGCTGGCGCTGGCGCAGGTTGGTGATGACGGGGTTGTTGAGGGCCTCACCGACGGCGGCGCTGCCGGCCGCCTCTCGCCCGACGACCCCGACGCGCTCCAGCCGCGCCGCCGCCTGCATCGTCTGGGCCCGCGCCGTGACGAGCTGGCTGTTCATCTCGCTGAGCTGCTGCTCGATCAGCAGGCTGTCGCCGGCGGTGACGAGATCGTTGCGGGTCTTGAAGGTCTCGACCGCGCGGGCGGCCTCGTTCAGCGTGCCGCGCAATTCGACGATGCGGGCACGCAGCCAGTCGACGCCCTGACGCGCCGAGTTCGATTTGGCCGAGTACTGATCGCGCAGATAGGCGTCGGCATAGGTATTGGCGATCGCGGCGGCGAGATCCGGCCGGTAGGCCCAGGCGGAGACCTCGATCACGTAGGATTGGCCGACGCGGCGCACGCCGACCCGCTTTCCGAGCGCCGCGACGGTGGTGCGCAGGCGCCGCGTCGACTCGGCGGCCGGGTCGGCGCCGAGATCGGCAGCGCCCTCGGTCTTCGTCTCGCCCCGGGTCTCCGCCTTGCCCTCGTCCTTGGCCGGTGCGTCCCGCGGGACGAATTCGGGATCCTGCTGGAGATTCAGGCCGGCCACCACGTCGGCGGCGAGCCGCTCGGAGCGGAGCAGCTCGACCTGGCTCTCCACCTGCGCGTTGTCGAGGGTCAGGTCGAGCATGCCGGGCTCGAACCAGAGCAGTTGCTGCTGCTTCTGCGGCTCGATCAGGAGCTGGACCGTCGAGACGTAGGTCGGCACGCTGAGCCAGCAGAACAGGGCCGCCGCGGCGAGACAGACGACGACCGTGACGCCGATCGTCGTGACGGAACGCCGCAGGGCCGTCCGCAGGCTGCGCAGGCTCAGCTCCCTGCTGGTCGCCCGCTCTTCCTGCGGGGCCGGGACGCGCGCCGTGTTCGCCTGAAGCATACTGCACCTGCCGGGATGGGTGACGGATCCCGGGCAGCGCTCCCCGGCGCCTCGGGCGCCGTCGCTGCCGGGGAGAACGGGGCTCGACGCTCAGGAGGGCCGGACCTTGCAGGTCCGCCGCGCCTGCCGGTCAGTAGACACCCCGGGAATTCAGCACCGCGGGCACGGTCTTGAGCATGATCCGGATGTCGCCGCCGAGCGACCAAGTGCGCACGTATTCTCGGTCGAGCAGCACGCGGTGCTCGTAGCTCACGTCGTTGCGCCCGCTGCACTGCCACAGGCCGGTGAGACCGGGCCGCACGGACTTGTACTCGACGATGCCGCCGCCGTAGCGCGGGATCTCAGCCGCGACGATCGGCCGGGGCCCGACGAGGCTCATCTCCCCCCGCAGGATGTTCAGGAGTTGCGGCATCTCGTCGAGGCTGGTCTGGCGCAGGATGCGACCGAGGGGAGTCACCCGCGGATCGTCCTTGAGCTTGTGGGTCGCCTTCCACTCCAGCATCGCGGCCGGGTCGGCTGCGAGGTGGCGGCTCAGGGCAGCATCGGCATCCTTCACCATGGTGCGGAACTTGAAGCAGGGAAAGGGCACGCCGCCGCGGCCGATGCGCGGGTGGCGGATCAGGATCGGGCGGCCCTGCATCACCAGGATCGCGAGGGCGATCATCAGGATCAGCACGCCGAGGAGGACGATGGCGGTGGCGGCGACCGTGATGTCGAACACGCGCTTGGCCCGCAACGCGTGGGAGGTATCGAGCGCGGGAAAGGTCTGGAGCCGGGAAACGGGAGCGTCGGAGGGAGAAGTCTGCGCGGACAGTTTTCTGAGCAAGGAAGCCTCCTGGTCACCTGCCGACGCTTGCACGAAGCCCCGGCGCTGAAGCGCGTCGTGGTGGCTCATGGTCACGAATCAGCCCGCACAGTGCCGGAGGCAGCATGCGGGCCCTGCCATTATTCTTGTCACTCCCTGCGCGATTACAGGTAGTCTGGCTGTATCGGCTCGTTGTTAACCGCGCTGGCTCATTGGTTAAGGCAAAATTAATACCTGAGCTACCGGAGCGGCGCGCGCGCACCGTCGGGCTTTTGTCAGGGCTGTCAGGTTTTACCCCACAGCTCACAACGTCTTGATGGGCGGAACGGGTCGATCCCACGACGGCGGTAGGTGGGGCGCCGCTCCGGAACCGGCCGGGATGCGGGTGCCGACGGGACGCGTCGCTGGAGCCGGTCCCGATCACGTTGCAACCGGGAATGGCTCTACGCTCCTGCTTTGATGCGCTCTCTTTCGCCGAACCGGCATCCACTTCGGCGGAGAGCGCTCCAAGGCCATTCCGGCATGAGCATGCGCATGGATGCAGGCTCGAGATCCATCCGAGCGGCCTCTCAGACGTTCGGGACGCGATGCGCGGACGGGACGCGGGCGGCCTCACTCAGCCCGGCGATCCGCCGATAAGGGGCTTCGACGTCTGGCCACTCAGCGCGACACCGCGGCCCGGATCGCAGTGAGCAGCTCGCCCTCGAACAGCAGGGCGGAGCCGTAATGGAACTCCGCATCAAAGGGACGCCGGGAATTCATCGAGAGCGAGGCGCTCTGCAACGCAACGAGCCGGCCGCTCTCATCGAAGAGGCCCGACCCGGACCCGCCATAGCCGTCGTTGCAATCGTGCCGGACACGGCGAATGGCGTCCTCGCTCGGACTGTCGATCTGCCGGATCGTGCAGGATTCGAGGCTGCTCGCGCCCCGGTAGTTCTCGTGGCCTGCGGGCGACACCATCGTGACCGGCAGGGCCGCCGGCCCGGTCGGGAGGTCGGGCGGCTCCGGGACGGGCTGGGGACGCGCGTTCTCGACCGGGCCGTCGAGGCGCAGGAGCGCCCAGTCGTCGGTGATGTGCAGGCTCTGCGATCCCGGTGCCGTGCCGAGTCTCAGGGAGGACGCGATGAAGGTGTAGTTCCGGCCGTCTATCTGGAAATAGCAATCCGTGACCGGTCTGGTGACGGCGAGGCGGCGGTCGCGGAAGTTGTGGGCGTTGAGCACCACGAGGTCCGGCACGCCGACGAGCCAGGCCGCAGCGGCCTTCTGCGGCACGCCGTCCGGCCGCCGGCACCAGAGCACGCCCGCTCCGGGGAAGCGCCGGTGATCGTCGCCGCTCATCTCGTGTCGCCCGTCCCGGGGATAGAGCGCGGCCTCACGGGTGCGCGCCTTCGCCTCGGCTGGGGTCGGCATCAGCCGATCGGGGGGCGCGAGGAGGCCGAGCGCCGCGAGACCGATCCCGCACCAGGACGCCGGCCCGCGCGCGCGCTCTGCCCACATCGTTTCGCCCCCGCGATGCGGCGCGGCGCATCCACGCCCACCGTTCGCACTGTGTTGCGCCACCGGCCCCGCCGGGGTCAAGGCCCCCGATGCGGATGCGCAAAGTACTCACTCGAATTGCCGGATATTCCCGGTGAAAAATGACCGATGCCCTAAAGACATCGACCGGCCGTTGGTTCTAGAAATACTGGGGACTGAGGCGGTAATAAGTGTCTCATAAGACAAGAACTAGCGGTTCTTTTCTTATATATCACACAGGGCTCGGATTGCTGCCGAGACTGCTTCAGGCTTCCGACGCTTAAGGTTCCGCGTGACCGCCCGGTCGAGAGACGGAACGAGACGGCAAGGAGACGCACATGAGTAGGCTTCTGAATTCGGTCTCGATGCTCGCCGTGATGGCCCTCGCGCCGCTTGCGGTCGGCACGGGCGCCCAGGCCAACGACAAGCTCGTCGAGATGTCGAAGAGCGAAGACAACTGGGTCATGCCCGGCAAGAACTACGACTCGAACAATTACAGCGAGTTGACTCAGATCAACAAGGACAACGTCAAGAACCTCAAGGTGTCTTGGACCTTCTCGACCGGCCTGCTCAACGGCCACGAGGGCGCCCCGCTGGTCGTGGGCAACAAGATGTACATTCACACCTCCTTCCCGAACAACACCTTCGCCCTCGACCTCGACGATCCGGGCAAGATCCTCTGGCAGGACAAGCCGAAGCAGAACCCGGCCGCGCGCGCCGTGGCCTGCTGCGATCTCGTGAACCGCGGCCTCGCCTACTGGCCGGGTGACGGCAAGACCCCGGCGCTGATCCTGAAGACCCAGCTCGACGGCAACGTCGCGGCGCTGAACGCCGAGACCGGCGAGACGGTGTGGAAGGTCGAGAACTCCGACATCAAGGTGGGTTCGACGCTCACGATCGCTCCCTACGTGGTGAAGGACAAGGTGATCATCGGCTCCTCGGGCGCCGAGCTCGGCGTGCGCGGCTATCTGACTGCCTACGATGTGAAGACCGGCGAGCAGAAGTGGCGCGCCTATGCCACCGGGCCCGACAAGGACCTGCTCCTCGCCGACGACTTCAACATCCGGAATGCCCATTACGGCCAGAAGGGCCTCGGCACCGCGACCTGGGAGGGCGATGCCTGGAAGATCGGCGGCGGCACCAACTGGGGCTGGTACGCCTACGACCCGGGCACGAACCTGATCTACTTCGGCACCGGCAACCCGGCACCATGGAACGAGACCATGCGTCCCGGCGACAACAAGTGGACGATGACCATCTTCGGCCGCGACGCCGACACGGGTGAGGCCAAGTTCGGCTACCAGAAGACGCCCCACGACGAGTGGGACTACGCCGGCGTCAACGTGATGATGCTGTCCGATCAGAAGGACAAGGACGGGAAAATGAGGAAGCTCCTCACCCATCCCGACCGCAACGGCATCGTCTACACGCTGGACCGGACGGACGGCTCTCTGGTCTCGGCGAACAAGATCGACGACACCGTCAACGTCTTCAAGTCGGTCGATCTGAAGAGCGGCCAGCCGGTGCGTGATCCGGAATACGGCACCCGGATGGACCACCTCGCCAAGGACATCTGCCCCTCGGCGATGGGCTACCACAACCAGGGCCACGATTCGTACGATCCGAAGCGTCAGGCCTTCTTCATGGGCATCAACCACATCTGCATGGATTGGGAGCCCTTCATGCTGCCCTACCGGGCGGGTCAGTTCTTCGTCGGCGCGACGCTGAACATGTATCCGGGCCCGAAGGGTGACCGGCAGAACTACGAGGGACTTGGCCAGATCAAGAGCTACAACGCGATCACCGGCAAGTTCAACTGGGAGAAGATGGAGCGCTTCGCGGTCTGGGGCGGCACCACGGCCACGGCGGGCAACGTGGTGCTCTACGGAACCCTCGACGGCTTCATCAAGGCGCGCGACTCCGACAACGGCGACCTCCTCTGGAAGTTCAAGCTGCCGTCGGGCGCGATCGGCTACCCGATCACCTACAGCCACAAGGGCACGCAGTACGTCGCCATCTACTACGGCGTCGGCGGCTGGCCGGGCGTGGGCCTCGTGTTCGACCTCGCCGACCCGACGGCGGGCCTCGGTGCGGTGGGCGCCTTCAAGAAGCTCGCCAACTACACCCAGATGGGCGGCGGCGTGGTGGTGTTCTCGCTCGACGGCAAGAGCCCCTACGACAACCCGAATGTCGGCGAGTACGAGCAGCACGCCGGCAAGTAAGGCACATCCTCGACCCCGCCGGCCGGCGGCCGGCGGGGTCACCCTTGAGACGCGCCGGACAACGCTGACACCGGGCACGCCATGCCCTGCGGCCGCGCGCATCAGAACATTCCCGAGGAAACGGAATACCAGCCATGTCGCGCGTCACCGGACGACATTGCGCGGCCGTCCCGGCCGCCCTCCTGATCGCTCTGGCGAGCCTCGGCGGCCCGGCCGCCGCGCAGGAACCCGCGGCTCAGGACGGCCGCCAGCCGGCCAAGGAGCAGCCCGCCGATCCAAATGCCCTGCGGATCTGCGCGGCCGAGCAGCCGCCGCTCTCGCTGAAGGACGGGTCCGGACTGGAGAACAAGATCGCCGTCGCGGTCGCCGAGGCGATGGGGAGGAAGCCCGTCTTCGTCTGGTCGGGCAAGCCCGCGATCTATCTCGTCCGCGACGGGCTCGACAAGAAGACCTGCGACGTGGTCGTCGGCCTCGACAGCGATGATCCGCGGGTCCTCACCACCAAGCCCTATTACCGGGCCGGCTACGTCTTCCTGACTCGGGCCGACAAGGACCTCGACATCAAGTCCTGGTCCGATCCGCGCCTCAAGGAGATCGGCCACATGGTGGTCGGCTTCGGCACGCCGGGCGAGGCGATGCTCAAGGATATCGGGCGCTACGAGGAGGACATGGCCTACCTCTACTCGCTGGTGAACTTCCGCGCGCCGCGCAACCAGTACACCCAGATCGACCCGGCCCGGATGGTCTCGGAGGTCGCCACCGGAAAGGCCGATGTCGGCGTCGCCTTCGCGCCGGATGTCGCCCGCTACGTGCGGGATTCCACCGTGCCCCTGCGCATGACGCCGGTGCCCGACGACACCAAGCGCAGCGATGGCCAGCCCATGCGGCAGAGCTTCGACCAATCGATGGGCGTGCGCCGGGACGACACCGCTTTGCGCGACGCCCTCGACGCGGCGCTGGTGAAGGCCAAACCCCAGATCGCCGCCCTCCTCAAGCAGGACGGCGTGCCGACCATCCCCCCTTCGAACTGATCCCCTCGCGCGAGAGCGACCCGGAAAACCGCATGATCAATACCAAGAAAACGCTCGCTGCCGTCTTCGGTCTCTCCGTCGTCGGCGCCGGTCTCGCCGCGGTGGCTCAGCCGAGCGGCGGCCCCCAGACGGGCATCGTCTTCCGCAACACCGTGACAGGCGAGGCCCTCGACACCAGCCAGGGTAAGGAAGGCGGTCGCGATACGGAGGCGGTGAAGACCTTCTTCCAGACGGGCAAGAATCTCTACATCGACGACAAGTCCTGCCTGCGCAATGGCGAGAGCCTGTTCGCGACTTCCTGCTCGGGCTGCCACGGGCATCTGGCGGAGGGCAAGCTCGGCCCCGGCCTGAACGACAATTACTGGACCTATCCCGCCAATACCGAAGATGTCGGCCTGTTCTCGACCATCTTCGGCGGCGCCAACGGCATGATGGGCCCGCACAACGAGAACCTGACGCCGGACGAGATGCTGCAGACCATCGCCTGGATCCGGCATCTCTACACCGGTCCCGTCCGCGATGCCGTCTGGCTCAACGACGAGCAGAAGAAGGCCTACACGCCCTACAAGGAGGGCGAGAAGATCCCGCAGGACGCCAAGGGCCAGTGCAAGCCGCTGGAATAGGGGCCCGACGGGAAGCCGCGCGCCGTCGGCGCGCAAGAAGAACGCACAAGGAGGAAACCGCATGCGCACCCTGATCCTCGCCCTCGGCGCCAGCCTCGTCCTTGCCGGGCCGGCGCTCGCCTATGACGGCACCAAGTGCAAGGCGCCGGGCAATTGCTGGGAGCCGAAGCCGGGCTTCCCGGACAAGATCGCCGGCACGAAGTACGACCCCAAGCACGATCCGAAGGAGCTCAACAAGCAGGCCGATTCGATCAAGGCGATGGAGGAGCGCAACAAGAAGCGCATCGAGAACGCCAAGAAGACCGGCAAGTTCGAGTACGACGTCGCCAAGATCGCAAACTGAGTGCGACGCCGCGCGCCCGCCCTGTGCGGGCGCGCCACGGAGGTCATCATGAACGACATCCGCCGCGGCGACGCGATGCTCACCGACTGGCGCGCCGCCGCCCGCCGCTTCGAGGCGGCGCTGGCGGGCGCCGTGCTCGGCCAGGAGGCGGTGATCCGGCTCGTCACGATCGCGGTCTTCGCCCGGGGGCACGTCCTGCTGGAGGGCGATGTCGGCGTCGGCAAGACCACCCTGCTGCGCGCCGTCGCGCGGGCGATGGGGGGAGCTTATGAGCGCGTCGAGGGCACGGTCGACATGATGCCGACCGACCTCGTCTACCACACCTATCTCGGCGAGGACGGACGCCCGCGCATCGAGCCCGGCCCGGTGCTCGCAGCGTCCGAAGACCTCGCGATCTTCTTCTTCAACGAGATCAACCGGGCGCGGCCGCAGGTGCACGCCCTGCTCCTGCGCCTGATGGCCGAGCGCAGCCTCACCGCCTTCAACCGCGAGTACCGCTTCCCCCTCCTCCAGGTCTTCGCCGACCGCAACCGGGTCGAGCGCGAGGAGACCTTCGAGCTGCCGGCCGCCGCCCGCGACCGCTTCCTCATGGAGATCGGCATGGAGGCGCCGCGCGACGCCGCCACCCGTCGGGCCCTCGCTTTCGACCCGCGCTTCCACGACACCGACCGCCTCGTGGCGGGGATCGAAACCGGGATCCTCGATCCGGCGGCGCTCGCCGGCATCGCGGCGGCGATCCAGCACGGCGTGCGGGCGAGCGAGGCGATCGAGACCTACGTGGTCGCGCTCTGGGAGGCGTTGGTGCGCCCGCACGCGGCCGGCATCCGGCTTCCCGGCATCGACGACATGGCCGGGCTCGTCCAGGGCGGCGCCTCACCCCGCGGCGTCGCGGCCCTGGTACGCGCCGCCCGCGTCCGCGCCTGGCTCGAGGAGCGGGACTGGCTGGTGCCGGAGGATATCCGCGCCGTCTTCGCGCCGGTGATGGCCCACCGCGTCTTCCTCGAACCGATTCACGAGATGGGCCGCGCCGAGATCGTGCCTGCGCTCTGCCGGGCGCTGTTCGAGACGGTGCCGGCCCCGTGAGCGGCGAAGGCGCGGAGGCGGGCAAGGGCGCCGACATCATCTACCTGCCGCGCTGGCGCGCGCGCGGAAACCATGCCGGTGCCCATCGCGGCCGGGATGCCGGCGGCCCCGGCACCTTCAAGGATCAGGTTCCCTTCCTGCGCCTGCCGGACGCGCGCCGGCTCGACCTCCGCGCCTCCCTGCGCGATCCGTTCGAGGGGATCCACGTCCGCCGCTTCGAGGCGCGCGTCGCTGTCGAGGTCTGGGCGCTGGTCGATCTCTCGGCCTCGATGCGCTTCCGCGGCCTCGGCGACCGGATGGCGCTTGCGGGCGCCTTCTGCGAGAGCCTGGCGGCCTCGGCCACACGGATCGGCGACGGCTTCGGCCTGATCGCCTGCGATTCCGGGATCCGCGAGGAGTTCTCCCTGCCGGCGACGCGCAGCCGGGCCACCGCCGCGGCGGCCGCGGCCCGCCTCGGCGCGGCGATGCCAGCGGGGGCGAGCGCGGCGGGACTTCGCGCGGCAGCCGCCCGCATCGCGGGCCGGCCGAAGCTCGTCTTCCTCGTCTCGGATTTCCGCTGGCCGCCGCCCCTCCTCGAGCAGGTCTTTTCGGGGCTCGCCTTCCACGACCTCGTGCCCGTCCTCCTCGCGGATCCGGCGGAGGCGGAGGCGCTGCCGGACTGGGGCCTGATCGAGCTGGAGGATCTGGAGGGTGCGGGGACACGCCTCGTCCTGATGCGGCCGTCCTTGAAGAGGCGCTGGCTTGCGCGCGAAGCGGAGCGCACCGCCGCGCTCGGCCGCCTCGCCCGCCGGCACGGCCGCGCCCCGTTCCGGCTCGCGGAGCGCTTCGATCCCGCGGCCCTCAGCCGCCACCTGCTCGGAGGCTGACGCGTGCGCCCGCTGCTTGCCGGCCTGCTGATCCTGCTCGCCGCGGCGTCGGCCACGGCGCAGCCGCGCACCGTCGAGGTGCGGGTGCCGCGCACGTTCGGATATTTTCTCGGTGACCTCGTCGAGGCCATCGTCGAGGTCGAGACGGAGCCGGGCTTCACGATCCAGGCAGCCTCCCTGCCGCAGCCCGGACCGGTGACCTACTGGCTGGACCTGCGACGCGTGGAGACCGAGACGGCCGGCACGCGCCACCGCCTGCACCTGACCTACCAGACCTTCTACGCTGCCATCGACGCGCGGACCCTGGAAGTTCCGGGCTTTCCGCTCGTGCTGACGAGCGCCGACACCCACGGCGCCACCACGGCACCGATTCAGGTGCCGGCCTGGAATCTTGGCGTCTCGCCCATCCGCGAGGTCCAGCCGGCGCGACGCGCCGATCCGGCCGAGTACCTCCGGCCCGACGGCCAAGGCCCCCGCCTGGACCCCGCTCCGCCTCGCACCGCGGCGCTGGCGCTGGCGGCCCTCGCGCTTCCCGCCCTGCTGCTGCTCGCCCGCGATCGGGCCTGGTGGCCGTTCCGGCCGCGCCCGGCCCGCGCCTTTGCCGAGGCGGCCCGTCGTCTGAGATCCCTCGCCCGGCAGCCGGACAGCGAGGCCGGCTATCGCGAGGGGCTGCTGGCGCTCCACCGCGGCCTCGACGCGAAGGCCGGAAGCCGGCTGCTCGCCGACGACCTCGACGCCTTCCTCGGCCGCCACCCGGCCTACCGGCCGCAGGCCGACAACCTCGCCCGCTTCTTCGCGGCCTCGCGGCTCGCCTTCTTCGGCAACGCGGTGGCCGAAGCGCGGTGCCGGATGCCGCTTGCCGAGGCCGAGGCCACCGCCCGCCAGCTCGCCGTGGCGGAGCGCGCCGCGTGAGCGCGCTTCTCGCCGATCTCGTCCGGTTCGGAGCCGAGCGACCGACGCTGCTCTGGTTGCTGCCGCTCGCACTGCTGCCACTCGCCGCGACGCCGCGCCGTCGCACCCCGTTCGCTGATCTCGCCGCCGCGCCGCCGGACGCACTCTCGCGCGGGCTTGCCGCTGCGCTGGGCGCCGCCGGCTGCCTCGCAGTGGCGGCGCTCGTCATCGGCATCAGCGGTCCCTACCGGACGGGCGAGCGCATCACCCGGACGGGGATCGGGGCCGAAGTCTCGATGCTGATCGATCGCTCGGGCAGCATGAACGAGACCTTTGCCGGACGGCAGCCCTCGGGCGCCGAGGAATCGAAGGCCGCCGCTTCGCGCCGCATCCTCGGCGACTTCGTCGGGAGCCGCGCGCACGACCTCTTTGCCGTCACCGCCTTCTCGACGGCGCCGATGCTGGTCCTGCCGATGACCGACCGGCACGCGGCGGTGCGGGCGGCGATCGCCGCGATCGACAGGCCGGGTCTCGACTACACCAACGTGGCGCGCGGCCTCGCCCTGGCGCTCGGCCAGTTCGGTGCGGCGTCCGGGGATGCGTCGCGGGTGCTGCTCCTGGTCTCGGACGGGGCGGCGGTGATCGACCCCCGCGTGCAGGAGACCCTACGTGCCGCCTTCGCCAAGATCCGGCCGAATCTCTACTGGCTGTTTCTACGCACCAAGGGCTCGCCCGGCATCGCCGACAGGCCGGCGGGCGAGGACACGCCGCAGGCGGCACCGGAGCGCCATCTCGACCTGTTCTTCAAGAGCCTCGGCGTCCCCTACCGCGCCTTCGAGGCTGAGGGCCCGGAGGCCGTCGCCGCTGCGATCCGCGAGATCGAGGGGCTGGAGCGCGATCCCATCCCCTATGTCGAGCTCCGCCCACGGCGCGACCTCGCGGGCTGGGCCTACGGGCTCGCCGTATTCGGGCTGACCCTCCTGATCCTCGCCAAGCTGGCGGAAGTGGATCTCGCCCAAGGCCGAGCGGCCCCGCCGGCCCGTAGATCCGAGCGGAGGATGGCGGCGTGACGTGCCTCACCGCGAACTCGCTTCACAGGCCGCGCATCCCCACTCCCCGGCCGGTGGGGAGGGGGGAAGCTCGCGCCTTTTCGGAAGCAGGCCGCCATGCCCGCTGACACCTTCCATATCGCCTGGCCCCGCCTCCGGCCGGGTCTCCTCCTCGCCCTGCCCGTCCTGCTCCTCGCGGGGGCACTCGCGGGCGCCGTGCTGACCTGGCGGGCCGCGGCGGCGAACCGGGAGATCGCCGACCTCGAAGCAGGCCGGGATCGGCCGGTGGCGACCGACGCCCCGGCCCCACTCCTCCTCGCGCGCGTGCTGTACCTTGCCCATCGCGACGCCACCGAGGAGATGGAGCCCCTGGTCGCCGCCCTTGAGACCCGGGCGGCGCCGGCACTGCTCGCCCGTGCCCGCTACGCACTCGGCAATGCCCGCCTGCGCCGGGCCCTCGATCTGATCGAGCGCAGTCAGCTCGATCCGGCCGGCCCGCTCATCGTGCTCGCCCGGCAGGAGTATCGGCGCGCCCTCCAGGCCCGGCCGGATTTCTGGGACGCCAAGTTCAATCTCGATGTCGCCTCTCGCCTCATCCGCGACTTCCCCGAGGTCGACCGTCAGGTCGGCGACGAGCTGAAGGCGGAACCGAAAAAGATCTGGACGGACATTCCCGGCCAGCCGCGAGGGGCGCCGTGAAGACCCGCCTGCCCTGGCGGTGCAACCTTCGCGACGGGCGTTTCCGGATGCTTGCCGGCGCCATCCTGCTCGTGCTCACGGCTCTCGTGGTGCCACCGCTGCCGCTGACCCGCGATGGCGTCCAGGTGCTCGCCGTCGTCGACATTACCGGCAGCATGAATGTGCGGGACTATTCCGCAAGCGGTCAGCCGCAGAGCCGGCTGGAGGCAGCCAAGGCGGCTCTGCGCCATCTGCTCGCCGGCTTGCCCTGTGGATCGCGTTTCGCGCTCGGCCTGTTCACGGAGCGCCGCCCGTTCCTCCTCTTCGCCCCGGTGGAGGTCTGCGACGGCTTCGCCCCCATCGACGGCGCACTCGCTGCCCTCGACTGGCGCATGGCCTGGGAGGCTGACAGCCGCGTCTCCGCCGGCCTCTACCGTGCCGTGGAGATGGCGGCCGAGATCGGCACCGACCTCGTCTTCATTACGGACGGGCAGGAGGCTCCTCCGCTGCCACGCGGGCAGACCCCACCCTTCGAGGGCAGGCCCGGGGCGGTTCGGGGCTTGATCGTCGGGGCGGGCGGCTACGCGCTCGCGCCGATCCCGAAATTCAGCGACCGTGGCCGTGAGATCGGCTTCTATGCCGAGAGCGAGGTGCAGCAGGAGAACCGGTTCGGGCCGCCGCCGGCCGATGCCGAATCCCGCGAAGGCTACAACCCGCGCAATGCTCCCTTCGGCGCGGCTGCGGCGCAGGGCAGCGAGCATCTGTCCTCGGTGCGCGAGGATCATCTCAAGGACCTCGCGAACCGGACCGGCCTCGCCTACGCCCATCTCGACGGGCCGGCCTCCCTCGACGCTCCGCTGCGCGCCGCCGCGACGGCCCGGCCCGTGCCGGGCCGGTTCGATCTGCGGCCCTTCCTCGGCGCGACGGCCCTCCTCCTCGTGCTCGCGGCCTTCACGGCCGCCCCCTTCGGCGCCCTGAGCGGACGCCTGACTCCCCGAAAGGCTTGAGATACTGCATGCGCCTGATACGTCCCGCGTTGCTTCCGACACTCCTGTTCGCCGTCGCCGCCACGGCGGCGCTTGCCCACGGACCGACCCCGCAGAAGATCGAGCAGACCATCACCATCGCGGCGCCTCCGGCCGCAGTCTGGACGATCGTCGGCGATTTCGGCGGTATCGGCGCCTGGCATCCGGATGTGGCGAAGGTCGAGGCGACCGGCGGCAATGGCGAGGGCGCGAGCCGGAAGGTGACCCTGAAGGGAGGCGGCACTCTCGATGAAGGGCTCGACGAGTGGAAGGCCGACGGGATGACCTATTCCTACCGGATGAGCGAGCCCGACCTGAAGGCGCTGCCGGTCTCTTCCTATTCCGCCACGCTCACGGTGACGCCGGAGGGCGCGGGCTCGAAGGTCTCCTGGGCCGGGCGCTTCTACCGGGGCGACACCGGCAACGAGCCGCCTGAGGAATTGAGCGATGCCGCCGGGCGCGCGGCGATGGAGCGCTATCTCGGCGACGGGCTCAGGGGCCTGAAGGCGAAGGCCGAGGGGAAGACGGCGCCTTGAGACGGGCTCGCGCCTCGCTCCGGCCGGCGCTCGCGGCCGTCCTCGTCCTCCTGCCTCTCCGAGCGGGAGCAGCGGTCTACGTCGCGAGCCAGGATGGTGGCGCCCTGACGCGGGTCGATGTGCCGTCGGAGGCCGCACCCGTGGGGGCCGGGGCCGCCGCCCTCGCGGCCGCGCCTGACGGGACGCTCTACCTGACGCATCCCGACCAGCGCGCGATCAGCGCTGTGGAGGCTGGCACCGGCCGCGTGCTGCGGCGCCTGCCCTTCGCGGGCCAGCCCTTCGGCCTTGCGGTCTCCGAGGATGGGCGCGCGCTGTTCGTTGGCGATTGGCAGGGCGGCCGGCTCGTTCGGATCGATGCGCGGAGCGGGGCCGTCGAGGCAGAGATCGCCCTGGGGCCGGAGCCGGCGGGGCTGGTGCGTGACCGCGCTGGGCGCCTGTTCGTGGCCGAGCGCGGGAGCGATTCCGTCGCGGTCGTGGACGGCGCCACGATGACCCGGCTCGCCCGCATCGGCGTGGGACGGGCACCCTTCGCGCTGGCCTTATCGCCGGACGAGCGCCGCCTCTATGTCGGGAATGTCCGCAGCAACGACCTGACGGCGATCGACACGGCCGCACTGACGGCGCTCGCGACCCGCCCGGCCGGGCGCAGTCCCTACGGCGTGGCGGTGCAGGCCGACCTGATCCTGGTGACGAACCAGGAATCCGCCTCGGTCTCGGTCCTCGATGCGGACCTTGCTCTGCGGGCGACGATTCCGGTGGGCCGCTATCCCGAGGGGATCGCGGTCTCGGAGGGGCGCGCCTACGTGGCGAACTGGTTCTCGGACGACGTCTCGGTGATCGATCTCACGCAGATGCGCGAGGTGGCCCGCCGCACGGTTCCGGGTGGTCCGCGCGCAGCCCTGACGCTGCCAGCCGAGCCCGGTGGAGCCGCACGGTGAGGCGCGGGACCGTGCTCGGTCTCTTGACGGTCCTCCTCGCCGGTTGTGGCGAGGAGGCGCCGGAGCGCGAGCCCGGCACGGTGGCCGCGCGCAGCGACCGGCCGGCCGACGCTGCCGATTGGCTCGGCCCGACCGACACGACCGACCCGGCGCTCTGGCTCGCCCGACGGGCGGCCAGCGACGGGAGCATCGATCCGGCCGCTCTCGGCGGCCTCAAGGCGAACCTCGCCGCCGCGCGGCAGAGCTTCGTCGAGGATCCGCGGATGATCGCCAACCGGACGGCGCAGCTCGAGACGATGCTCGCCGAGATCGGCGCCGCCGAGGCGCCCGCCACCCTGATCGGCGACCTGACCGGGATCGCCGCCGCCAGCGGGCGCCGCCAGCTCTACGGCGAGTTGTGCCAGCATTACATCACCATTCGCCGCACCGGCCTGCCTCGGGATGCGGCCCTCGCGCGGCTGCGCGCGCGCTACACCGCGCAGGATCGGCCATGACGGGCGCCACGGCGATCCCGCCCGAGACGCGGGTGCTGATCGTGGACGATCACCCGATCGTGCGGCAGGGCATCCGGCGGATCCTCGAGGATGCCGGCGTGGCGAGCCTGTTCGAGGCGGCCGATCCGGTCTCGGGCTACCGGCTCTTTCATCGGACCCGGCCGGACGTCGCGGTGGTCGATCTTGCCTTCGCGGGCAACGGACTCGCCGGTCTCTCGCTGATCCGCCGCATGCGCGCGCTCGAGGCGAAGGCGCGCATCCTCGTCCTCAGCATGCATCGCGATCCCGTCATCGCGGCGCGCTGCCTGGAGGCCGGGGCCAGCGGCTTCCTGTTCAAGGACCTGCCGGTGCGCGATTTCCTGGAAGCCTTCGCCAGCATCCGCCGAAACCACCCCTACCTGCCCCATGATCTGGCGACGGCAATCGCAACGCATCATCAAGAGCGGCATAGCGCCCTGAACGCCCGAGAACTCCAGATCTATACTCTGCTCAATGATGGCAATAGCTACAGAAACATCGCCGACATTTTGTCGATCGGCTATCGAAGCGTCGTTAATTCCTGCGCATCCATCAGGAAAAAGCTCGAAATAGCGCGGCAGATTCCCTGACAGGATGCGGGTATTTCTGGCCCGATCAGTAATGCGGCGGCACCTCAGGGGCGCGGGGACCGGCGCGCTCGGTCAGAGTCTCCACCTGCTCCTGCATGGCAGCGACCTGGCGCGTCAGCCGATCGATCAGGCGCCACTGCTCGGTGACGACACGATTGAGGTCCTCGATCGTCACGTCATATTCGGTCAGGCGCATTTCCAGTCGCGTCAGCCGTTCGACCTCGTCCATCACTGCCTCGTCATGCCGCCTTCAAGGCGACGTCTGCCACCGCGATCCGATCGCGACCGCCGCGCTTGGCCGCGTAGAGTGCCGCATCGGCACGCCGCATCAAGAGGTCGAAGCGGATGCCGGATCCGCACGCGACGCCCGCGCTTGCGCGGAGGCGCAGGTCCGGCAGGTCGGCGACCCTGATGGCGGCGAAGGCCTGTCGCACACACTCGACCTGCGCGACAACTGCCTTCGGCTCGCGCGCGACCAAGAGGCAGCCGAACTCCTCGCCGCCGAGGCGGCCGAACAGCGCATCGGGCGGCAGCAGCGTGCACGCGACCTCACAGAACGCGATCAGCACGGTGTCGCCGATCCCGTGACCGTAGCTGTCGTTGATCGCCTTGAAGTGATCGAGATCGAACAGGACCAGAGTCAGCGGCCGTCCGGTCGCCGTCAGGGCCTCGGCGCGACCGAAGAATGCGCGGCGGTTGGCGACGCCGGTCAGCGAATCCGTCGATGCGGCGACGCGCTGGCGGTGCTCGGCGCGTTCCTTGGCCAGCGCCGTGAACAGGAAGGCGACGACCAGCGTGAACAGCATCGAGGCCAGGCACAGCACGGTGACCCAGGCCGAATCGAGGGGGCTTCGAAGTTCGGTCGGCGGTGCGAGGAGCGTGGCCGGGACGCGGATCGCATAGCAGGCCGCGTAGACGGTGAGGAGCAGCGCGGCCGGCCGGCGCGATGGCAGGGGCTCCCGTCCGCGAGGCCAGAGCATCAGCGCGCCGTGCCCGGTATAGATGGCGGCGATGGTCGAGGCGACGACGATCCGCGCCGCGATCGCCTCGTAGAAGGCCGGCACGAGACAGAGCACGACCCAGAGGGCGGCACCCGCGAAGGTCGCGACGGGACGGAACGCGCGCCCCTCGAAGCTGCGGATACCGCTCCAGATCAGCCCGTAGGCCGCGATCATCACGGTGTTTGAGAGCCCGATCGAGACGGCGTCGGGGATCTGCCCCCGCAGGGCGAGACCGGCCGACGCGACCGACCCTGCCAGATGCGCGATGCCCCAGACGAGCAGCGCCGGCATGTCGCGCGACTGACGCCAGGAAAGCAGAAACAGCAGGCCGACCAGAAAGGTCAACGCGAAGGTCACGATCAGCAGAGTCGTGATGTCGAGGCGCATCGCTCGCTTCTCAGCCCCTCATCACGATCATGACCGCAACAGCCGGACGCCGGCGTGACTCTCGATGGATCGTTGTCCCTGATAAGAACGGACGTATAGGCCCCGAGACTGTCCCGGTCGAGAGCCGTGCCTCGACCGGGAGCCACAGATACCCCGCCGCCATAAGTCGGCAGGTTTATTAAATTATCCCTTATTTCTAGCCGGGTATGCCGATCTCGACTGAATTAAGTTGAGCGGATAACATTTCTGCGCTGATGAAAAGTCTTACCGAGGCGCGAGAGAGCGAACGGTCCAAGTGGCCCAGTATGTCGGCCGGCCGTACAGGGCCGAGGCCTGGCCACCGTTCGCGCTGGGGGCGAGCCGATCGAGCCAGGTCAGGAAGCCGCCCTTGACCGAGAAGATGCCCGGCGTATCCAGATTCCCATAGCGGTCGGTCATCCAGGAATGCGCGGCCCGGTCGTAGCGGCCGCTGCCGTCTCCGCCCGAGCGCAGGCCGAGATAGGCCGGCGAGCGCTGCGCCGCGACCGGGTCCGCGTATAGCTTGAGCTGGCCGATCCCATCGAGGGACAGGTCGGCGGTGTATTGGACGCAGATATCCGGCACCGGGCCGCCCGGGGCGTTGGCGGGCCGCCGACAGGTGTAGGAGACCACCCAGCGCTCCATTCCTTTCGCCTTCGCGACCCGCACGAAGCTCCCCGCGGGTAGGCCCTGGATCAGGATACGCGGCGCCGACCAGACGCGCGGGGCGTTGAGGTCTCGGGCGGTGCGCAGATAGAGCGCGGTGCGCCGCAGGGCGGCCGGCTCGCGGCAATCCTCCGGAACTACGTCGGTGTAGAAGTAGTGGTAGGTGCGTTCGCTCACGCTGACCGAGCCGCCGAGAGCCGGCGCGTCCGGAGCTTCGCCCGTGCAATTGCCGACGACCGGACGACCGGTCTCGTCGAGGACGGCCGCCGGTCCGGCTCCCTCCCGATTTCGCCCGCTCGTGAACGGCGTCCAGGCAACGCCGTACCCGTCCTCGCTGCGGCTACGGACGTCGAACGTCTCGAAATCGTAGGTCCGCGCCTGGATCTGGACGCGTCTGGCCTGCTCGCCCTCGCCCACCGTCGCAAGCAGGAAGACATGGACATAGTCCTCGCCGGCCCAGTCGCGGCCCGCGACGACGATCGGGTCGCGCGGCCGGACACCCACTTCGGCCGCAGGCTCCGGAGCAGCTTCCGTTCGGCTGCCTCGGCGGCGTCCTCGGCGGGGCCGTTCTGGGGAACGGATCTCCTCCCACAGACGCGCCGCGCTGGGCGGCATCAGGGTGGCGAGTTGCTCGACGGCACGGCCAGCGCGCACTGCGCCGCTGTCGCTTGGATCGAGTGCGCGGCGCTCCAAGCAGGGCTTGCCGCCCCGCCCTTCGTTCAGCGGCGTCTCTCCATGGTAGACAACCTGCAGCGGTCCGGGTCTGTCACTCGTGGCGAGACGGACGATCTGCACGCTGCGGGCGAACGCACAAGGGCCTGGCGCGAAGAAGACGCCTTCCGCCTCGCCCCCATCCCTGCAGATCTCAAGCGCACCGCCCCCCGTACGGTAGCAGGTTGGCGGCAGGGCATCCGACTGCGCGCGCGCGGGCACTGGAGCGGCGGGGACTCCGAGGATCAGCGCAATGAGGAAGCCGACACGGGCACGCCTGAAGCCGTTCCCGATCGCGCTTGAATCGGGAACGGCTTCAGGCCCATGTTTCCACGCGCTCTGTTTCGCCGAACCGGTATCCGCTTCGGCGAAGAGCGCTCCAGCCGGTCCGATTCGTTTGGTCTCGTGCGCGCTCCTCATGTTGGCGTTCGCTATCCTCCTCGCAGGTCCCCATGGCCCCGCTTCTCGCCCCGGAACGCGCGGACACCCGCAAACGCTCCGAGAGGCCGCGCTTTCAACAATCATGAACCGGTTGCGACCTCGCTGGTTGGCGGCTCGAAGGCCTGGGCAAGCGGGATCGAATTCCGAAGCGATCCGTTCAAGACCGGACATGCTCGCCGGGCGGGCTCGTGTCAGTTGGAGCGTTTCATGGACATCGCCGTCGACAAGGTCACCGAGTTCGTTCTGCGGCTGCGCGCCGTCGAGGTGAAGGAAGGGGCCACGGATCCGTATTCCGGTTCGAACCCGATTGATGACGGCTCGACCGACGTGCTGGTCTCGGGAACGGACGACGCCACGGAACGGGAGATCCGCGGAGCGATCGCGAGCCTGAACGATGACGAGCGGGCCAACCTGCTCGCTCTGCTCTACGTCGGACGCGGGGACATGGAGCCGGAGGAATGGGCCGATGCCGTTCGCTTCGCCCGGGACCGCGAGGCGGCGGGCGAGGGAGCCGCCTACGAGTTGCTCGGTGTTCCGAACGCCAGCGATCTCCTCGAGGAAGGCCTCGACCGCCTCGGCATCACGCCGGATTTGCCGCAAGATTGAGGGGCAGCCGCGGGGTCCGTTCGCACCGGTTGGATTGGCAGAGGCAGAGGCCGTAGGCGATCTCATCTCGCCCTCTGCGTCCCGCCATTAGCACCTCAGAGCGGGACGGACAGGCGCCACGCCCCGCGGGGGTCGAACCGGCGGCTGAACGTTCAACAGGGTGTGAACCGTCCCACGATCCAAGGATCACGGGACAGGCCGCAGGAAGTCGAGGAGCGCCGCGTTCACGCCGTCGGCCTCCTCGTGCTGCACCCAGTGGGTTGCCTCGGCAAACCACAGGATACGGCCGTCCGCGCAAAGATCGAGGCTCGCCTCGGCGAGGCCCGATTGCAGCGCGTGATCACGCCGCCCCCAGATCACCAGGGTCGGCGCCTGGATCGGCGGCGACGGGTGACGCGGCAGGCGGACCAGGGCTCGATACCAATTCAGCATCGCGGTCATCGCGCCGGGCTCGTTCCAGGCAGCGGTGTAGCGGTCGAGTTCGGCCTCCCGAAAGGTGCCCCGTCGACCGGTCGCCACAAGGGTCTCGCGCAGGGCGGCGCAGTCGTCGGCGAGAAGCCACGCTTCGGGCCAGCGCGGGATCTGGAACAGCGCGACATAGGCGCTCCGGAGCCATTGCCCCGGGTGGCGGAGCATATATGCCCCCGCAATGCCGGGATGCGGTGCATTGAGGATGGCGAGCCGTTCCACCCGGTCCGGATGGAAGCTAGCGATCCACCAGGCGACGAGACCGCCCCAATCGTGACCGACCAAGCGGAACCGGCCGATTCCGCGCGCATCGGCAAGGCCGACGACATCGGCGGCGAGGCGATCGAGATGATAAGCCTCGACGGCTTCCGGCTTGCCGCTGAGATTATAGCCGCGCTGGTCCGATATCAGTAGACGTAGACCGCCGGCGACGAGAGGCCCAATCTGGTGGCGCCAGCCGAACCAGAATTCGGGGAAGCCGTGCAGGAGGATTGTTGGCGCGCCTTCGATCGGGCCGGCCTCGGCGAGATGGAGGCGCAGGCCTGGCAGATCCACGAAGCCAAAGGCGATTCCGTCCGTCATCGCCGCATCATCATCGATCAGCCTGGCAGCGGCAGGGGCGCGATCCTGGGCGGCGCGATTCCAGCCTTGCGCTCCAACAGGCCGGGCGGCGGCACGGGTGCGTCGATGATGCAGACCACGCCGCTCAGCTCGTAGTTCAAGTGGACCTCGCCGGCGAGTTCCCGGGCGAGGCCGCGCTCGATCAGGCGCGAGCCGAAGCCCGTGCGCGTCGGCTTCTTCACCGCAGGTCCGCCACTCTCCGCCCAGCGCAGTGTGAGGCGCGTTTCCTCCTCGCGGCGCACCGTCCATGTGATGGAGACGTGGCCGGTTTCTTGGGAGAGAGCGCCGTACTTCACCGCGTTGGTGCCGAGCTCGTGCAAGGCCATGGCGATGGAGAGAGCGACGCGCGGCGGCAGGCGGAGGGACGGTCCCTCGACGGAGAAGCGCGCGGATTCGGCATCCGCGGCATCGAGCGGGCGGATCGCGTCGGCCACCACGGCGCCGAGTTCGGCGCCCTCCCAGCTCTCGCGCGTGAGCACGTCGTGGACGCGGGCGAGCGCCAAGAGCCGCGCCTCGAAGGCGGCGCGGGCCGCATCCGCCGCCTCGCCGTCGAGACCGCGCAGGGACTGGTTGGCGATCGACTGCACCGTGGCGAGCGTGTTCTTCACCCGGTGGTTCAGCTCGTGGATCAGGAGCAGCAGGTGCTCCTCGGCGAATTTCGCATCGGTGATGTCGACGTTGCAGCCCGTATAGCCGAGGAACCGCCCCGCATCGTCCAGGCGCGGCACGCCCTCGCAGCGCAGCCAGCGGACGGCGCCGCCGCGATCGATCACCCGCACCTCGCTGCGGAAGGGCACGCGCGCCGCGAAGGCGTCGGAGAAGGCCTCCGAGAAGGCCTCGACATCGTCGGGGTGCACGATGCGGCGCCAGCCGGAATCGGCCAGCTCGACGGCCGGGATGCCGAAGAGGTGGTCGAAATGCATGTTGACGAAGCTGACCTCGGCATTCTCGTCCGTCATCCAGATCAGGGCGGGTGCCGAATCCGCCATGTGCCGGAAGCGCGCCTCGCTTTCGCGCAGGGCCGAGAGGCCGCGCTTGGCATCGTCGAGCGCCCGGTCGCGCTCGGCCTCGCGGGTGCGCAGGCGCAGCGACGCGTCGGAGAGCACGTCGGCGAGGCGCCGAATCTCGTGCACCGGCGAGGCGATGCGCGGGATCGCCTCGCCGCGGGCGAGCGCCGGACCGGAGGCCGCGAGCTGGCGCAGGGGACGCGAGACCCGCGACCACAGATTGACCGCCAGCACCGACGAGGTGGCGAGGACGAGGAGGCCGAAGCCGCCGAAGGCCCAGGTCCAGCGGCGCAGGCGCGCATCCACCAGTGCCTGCGGGATGCTCGCCCCCACCGTCCAGCCGGTGAGCCGCGAGCGCGCCTCGACCACGACAACGGGCTTGCGCTGCCGGTCCTTGCCCTCCCAGACCCCCGGCGTGGCGGTCTGCGCCTGCCGCAGCGTCGCGAGGCGGGGCCGTCCCACGACGGCGCCCGGATCGGGCAGGCGTGCGAGCACCGTCTGGTCACGGTCGGAGATGCCGGTGGTCCAGCCCTCGACGACCTCGCGGGCGAGGATGCCCTGGAGCCGGCCGAGCGGCGCATTGAAGCTGAGGATGAACGGCACATCCCCCTCGACCATGACCGGCACGGCGACGGCGTAGGTCGCCAGATCCGGCATCGGGCCCGGCACGTAGCCGGAGACCATCGCACGCTGCGCGCCGGACGCGATTTCCGTGTCGAAGGGCAGCGCGGTCACGGGCAGCGGTGCGCCGCGCTTGACGCCGGTATTGACCAGTTGCTGCCCGTCCGGCTTGCGCAGGATGATGTCGAGGTCGATCGCGTCGCGCACGAGCCGGGCCTGTGCGTCGAAGGCGTCGAAATCGCCGGCCCGGAGGCGCGGCGAGGTCGCGAGGGTCTGCAGAACCGAGACGAGACCCGCCGTATCGCGATCGACCGAGAGCGCGATGCCGCGCACGTTCTCGCGGGCATCCTGCTCGAACCGCGCGCGCTCGGCCGCGGCGTAGCGCATCAGCAGGATCGCGGTGAACAGGAGACCCGGACCGATCAGCGCGATGACGAGCGCGACGAGATAGACCTGCGTGGAGAACCCGTTGCGGCCGAAGCGGCGCGCGAACCAGCCCGGCTTCCGCTCGCCGGCCGGGATCGCCTGAGCCGCCGCGCGCGTCTGGCCCGGCGGCTCGGCCACCCTGGCTCCGGGCGCGTCCTGACCCGACGGTTCCTCGTGTCCCGTGATCGCCGGCCGGTTCATGGTCGGTCGATATGACCGAGATCGCGGTTCGGGTCGAGGTGGTCGCGCACCCGCTGCTTCAGCGCCTTCACGTCGGGGAAGCCGCCGTCGCGGACGCGCTCCCAGATGGTCACTCCGTCCACGACGATGCTGAAGGCCCCCCCGCTCGCGGGCCGGAGTGCGACCTCGCCGAGATCCTCGCCGAAGGTGGACAGAAGTTCCTGCGCCATCCATGCCGACCGCAACAGCCAGTTGCAGCGTGTGCAGTAGGTGATGGCGATCCGCGGCTTGCGCGCGGTCTCGGGCGTCTCGTCCATGGTGGCGCATGGCGCATCGTGGGCGGAGCCTTGTCAACCGCCCGGCGCGAGCCGCCGCGGGGACGGACGCGACGATTGCGACCCGGCGCATGGATTCAGCTCGCACAGGAGCCTTGACGCGGCGCCCCGTCGCGCCCTAGAAGGCCCCCGTCCCGGACGCCACGGCGCCGCGGGCGATGCCTCGGCGCTTCGATCTCGCCGGCACGGACGGTTAGCACAGCGGTAGTGCGTTCCCTTCACACGGGAAAGGTCGCAGGTTCGATCCCTGCACCGTCCACCATCTCTCCGATCCTCGATGGAATGCAGACGCCGCGGCCGGACATAAACCGGAAACCGCGACCCGCTACCCGACTGCGCGAGACGCGGCCCACGCCGACCGGCGCGGGGCTGCTCCGATCCGCCCAGCGAGACGATTCCCCACCGGTGCACAGCCCAGCTCCGATCCCATCCCCGGCCGCTGCGGCCTTGCGGCGCCCTGTTCGGAGCCGCTGCATCGGTATACCGTACACCCGCATTGCCGCTGAGGGCGCAGGATCATGAAGGCCCACGGCGACCCGCGCGACATCCCGCCGCCGCCCGGCAAATCCCCGTTCCTCCTGATCGGCCTCGTCGTCCTCGGGCTGGTCGGCTGGGGCGGCTATGGCCATTGGCGCCAGCGCGCCGACGCGGCGGAGACGCAGCGCAAGATCCAGACTTTCGTGCCCCATCTGCGCACCGCCGCCGCCTTGCGGACGGACAAGCCGGTGGACCTCACACTGCCCGGCGAGACCCAGGCCTTTGCCCGGGCGGCGATCTTCGCCCGGGCCACGGGCTACATCGCCGAGCGCCGCGTCGATATCGGCTCGCGCGTGAAAGCGGGCGATATCCTGCTGCGCATCGCCGCTCCCGATCTCGACCAGCAACTCGCCCAGGCTGAGGCCCAAGTCGGCCAGAATCGGGCGCAGCTGGTGCAGGCCAAAGCCCAGGTCGATCAGGCCCGGGCGACCGTGAATCTCGCCAACCTCACCAACAACCGGACCTCGACTCTCGCCACGCAGGGCTGGGCCTCCCGCCAGACCGCCGACAATTCCCAGGCGAGCGTGCTGAGCCAGACGGCCAATCTCGCTGCGGCGGAAGCCGGCGTGAAGGTGGCCGAGGCCAATCTCAAGGCGCAGGAGGCCACCGTCGACCGGCTCAAGGCGCTCACGAGCTTCAAGGACGTGAGCGCCCCCTTCGACGGTGTCGTGACGACCCGCAGCGTCGATGTCGGCGACCTCGTGAAGGCGGATGGCGGCGGCACGGCGCTCCTCAGCATGGAGCGCGACGACATCCTGCGGATCAGCGTAAACGTGCCGCAGAACGCGGCCGTCGGCGTCCGGCCCGGCGTCGAGGCCTCGATCCGGGTCCCGCAGATGCCCGATCGCACCTTCCGCGGTCAGGTCGAGCGCTCCTCCGTGGCGCTGCTCACGGCCTCGCGCACGCTGACCACCCAGGTCGACGTGCCCAACCCCGACGGGAGCCTCCGGGCCGGCCTCTATGTCTATGTCAGCCTCAAGATCCCGCGCGTCGAGCCCGCGGTGGTGATCCCGTCCGAGGCGCTGGTGTTCAACCAGCGCGGAACCCAGGTCGCCATCGCGGGTGAGGATGGCCGCGTCGAGTGGCGCACCATCCGGGTGAAACGCGATTTCGGCCAGACGATCGAGCTCGACCAGGGGCTCTCGGGCCAGGAGCGCGTCGTGCTCAGCCCTCCGGCCGATCTGCGCGACGGCCAATCCTACGAGCGCCGCGACGATCCGGGCCAGGAACGGCCGCTGCAGGCCGCCAACCGCTAGAGCCGCGCCCGATCGCGTTGCGACGGGGCACGGCTCCAAGCCTTTGTGGTGACGCGCTCTCTTGCGCCGAACCGGCATCCACTTCGGCTTAAGAGCGCTTGAGAGGGTCCCCCGGCGAAGTGGATGCTGGTTCGGCGTAAGAGCCTGTTCCGAGCGGATCGAGCGGGTGTTGATCCGGCCTATCCCCTCCCCGACCTCATCCTGAGGTGGATGGGTGGGAGGAGCCGGATCTCTGCAGGAGGCTCAGTCGATCCAGCTCGAACAGGCTCTCAGTTCACGCGGACATTCAGCTTCATCTTCGGATGAATGCCGCAGAGGACCTGGAAGCTTCCGCTCTTCGGGAAGGTGATGGCCGTCCGGCTGCCGGGCGCCTGGTCGCCCGAGTCGAAGCTGAACGTCTCGGATTCGATATAGGCGTGATGCAGCAGGTCGCTGTCGTCGTTGACGATGGTGACGGTGTCGCCGCGGCCGATCACCAGGCTGCCCGGCTGAAAGGCGCGCCCCTTCTGCGAGACGAGAAATCCGGAGGCTTCGAGCCGCGTCGAGACGAGCGCGCCGCCGGCCAGGATGGCGCCGAAGCAGATCGCCAGCGCGACGCACCCGCGCGGACGGATATGGGGGCCGATGAGGCGCATGAGATCCCTCGTCCGCCCGCCTGATCGGGCGCACCTACGAAGACTAGGACGAAACCCGTTGACGAATTCTTTCAGGTTGCATGCCGAAGTCGTTCCAGCACGTGGGGCAGATCGCGGTGGATCCGTCGCAGCGCAGCTAATTTCATCTTAAGGTCTTGCGTTGATTTTCATCGAACCTGGCCTAACCGACAGAGCCTGACTTGACCCCTTATCGGACGACAGGGCCGATCGCCCCGCTGCACCAGCGCTTCCGCGCGCTCGGGCGGAGCGTTTCCGATGCGGTCTCCACGATCCGCGGCCGGATCCTGTTCGCCTTCCTGACCATGAGCCTGATCACCGGCGCGCTCGGCCTCTACGCGATCGCGGGGATCCAGCAGGTCGGCGACCTCGTCCACCGGACCTATGACGAGTCGCTCATGTCGATCAATTACGCCCGGGCGACCGCGGCGGATTTCGCCAAGATGCGCTCCGCCTTTGCCCGCCGCGTCGAGTCGCGGAACGCCGCGGTGATCGCCAAGCTCGATCAGGAGATCGCCGACCTCGTCGTCACCCTCGCTGAGGATCTGACCGTCGCGGTCGAGCGCTCCCAGTCGATCCGCGCCCGGCGGACCGCCGAGGCCGTCCAGGCGGGCGTGACCGTCTGGGACGAAATGCGCCGGAGCTTCCACCCGGAGCAGGCCGAGGTTCACAGCGAGGCCTGGGACAATCTCGACCATCAGGCGGCGGTGATCGACGGGCAGATCGACCTGCTCGTGAACTACACCGCGGGCGATGGCTTCGCCTTCCGGCAATCGGCCCGGACGGTGGTGTCCGATCAGATCACCTTCACCGCCCTCTCCGTCGGCGCGGCCATGGTGCTCGCCGGCATCGTCGCATGGCTGCTGCATCGGCGTATCATCGGTCCGCTCTCGGCCGCCTCGGCCGTCGCGCAGCGGATCGCGGCCGGGCGCCTCGACGACGCGATCCCGACCGGACGCCGGGACGAGCTCGGGCGACTGCTCACCGCCATGGCGACCATGCGGGACAACATCCGCGCGATGATGGAGCGCGAGGTCAGCCAGCGCCGCTCCGCGGAGGCCCTGCTCGCCGACGCCCTTCAGAGTTCGCGCGAGGGGATCGTCGTCGTCGATGCGCAGGGGCGTATCGTCGTCGCCAATGCGCAGGCCGCCCAGTTCTTCGGCGGGCTCGGGGCGGAGGTCGAAGCCGGCACGGCCATGATGCCCGCTCCGGGCGAGGCGCCGACGACGGAATATGCCGCGGTGCTCGCCGAGAACGGGAAGCACCACCTCTCGGACGGGCGCTGGCTGCGGGTCAGCCGCTCTCCGATCCAGGGAGGTGGATTCGTCGCCGTCTGCAGCGACGTCACCCAGCTGATGGAGCAGGACCAGCGCCTGACCGAGACCAACCGACGCCTCGACGCGGCCCTCGACAACATGTCGCAGGGCCTTTGCCTGTATGACGCGAACCACCGCCTGATGGTGGTCAATCGCCGCTACGGCGAGATCTACGGGCTTCCGCCCGGCGCCGTGGCTCCGGGGATGACCGCGCTCCAAGTCCTCGCCCGCAACATCGAGACCGGCACGATGCGCGGCCGCAGGCTCGAGGATCTGGTGCGCGAGACTCGGGACGCCTTCGGCCAGGGTTTCGAGCACACCCTGTTCCAGACGACGGAGACCGGACGCATCATCGCGATCATGGGCCGGGCGACCGGCGATGGCGGCTTCGTCGCGACCTACGAGGACGTGACCGAGCGCCGCCAGGCGGAGGAGCGCATCGCCTTCCTCGCCCACCACGACGTGCTCACGGGGCTGCCGAACCGCCTGAAATTCGCCGAGCAGATCGAGGGTGCCATCGCCCAGGCCGGGCGGGACGACGGCTTCGCCCTCCTCTCGATCGACATCGACGGCTTCCGTCCGATCAACGACACGCTCGGACGGGTGGTCGGCGACGAGGTCCTGCAGGCGGTGGCCAACCGGCTCAGCGCCTGCGTGCGCGAGGTCGATTGCGTCGCCCGCCTCGGTGCCGACGAGTTCGCGGTCATCCAGCGCGGTGTCGAGCGGGCGGAGGACGTCGCCGTCCTCGCCAAGCGCATCGGCGAGGTGATCAGCGCGCCCTATACCCTGTCGAGCCACCGCGTCACGCTCGGCGTCACCATCGGCATCGCGCTGGCGCCGGGCGACGGCATGAGCGGCGAGCGGCTGATGAAGAGCGCCGACATGGCCCTCGACCGCGCCAAATCCGAGGCGCGCGGCGGCTTCCGCTTCTTCGAGCCGGAGATGGATGCCCGCATCCAGGCCAAGCGCCTCCTTGAGCGTGACCTGCGCGACGCCCTGGCCGCCGGCGCGTTCAACGTGCACTACCAGCCGATCTACGATCTCGCCGCCGAGCGGGTCTGCGGGTTCGAGGCCCTGGTGCGCTGGTTCCACCCAGTGCGCGGACCGGTCTCGCCGGCCGAGTTCATCCCGCTCGCTGAGGAGATCGGCCTGATCGTGCCGCTCGGCGAATGGGTGCTGCGCCGCGCCTGCGAGGAGGCGAGCCGCTGGCCGGCCGATCTGAAGATCGCGGTCAACGTCTCGGCGGTCCAGTTCACCTCCGCCAGCCTGGTGACCGCCGTGCGCGAGACCCTGCGCGCCACCGGCCTTCCCGGCCGGCGGCTCGAACTGGAGATCACCGAATCCGTGCTCGTGGGCAATCCGGGCGCGACCACGGCGATCCTGCACAGCCTCAAGGGGCTCGGGGTGCGGGTGTCGATGGACGATTTCGGCACCGGCTACTCGTCGCTCAGCTACCTGCGCAGCTTCCCCTTCGACAAGATCAAGATCGACCAGTCCTTCGTCCGCCATCTCGGCGAGCCCGACGGCACCGACTTCATCGTCCGTGCGGTGATCGGGCTCGGCGGCAGCCTCGGCATGACGGTGACGGCCGAGGGCGTCGAGACCGAGGCGCAATTGGCCCGGCTGCGCGCCGAGGGTTGCGACGAGGTGCAGGGCTACCTGTTCAGCCGCCCGGTGCCGGCCTCGGACGTCGCGGCCGTGCTCCAGCGCTGGAACGGCGCGGCGCAGGCGATCGCCTGACCCGATCCCCGCGAGTCCGAACGAAGGTCAGATTCGGGCGGCCGAAGACATCATTCGCTCCGCCCTGAGAATCCCCGGAACCATGCCGTGAGCTGCGCGGTTTCAACGCAGCTTACGGTTGTAGGAGTTCCGCGATGCTTAAAGGTGGATTGCTCTGGCTCATCGGCATCCCCCTGCCGATCATCCTGCTGATCTACTTCTTCACGCCCTGGCTGCACTGAGCCGGGACTGGCGGACCGGATCGTTCCGGTCCGCCGTCACGTTTACTCCGCCGCGTCGAGGCGGGGACGCTCGATCTCGGCGCGCTCGCGCTTGATCAGCTCGGCCGTGAGGAAGGCCACCTCCAGCGCCTGCTCGGCGTTGAGGCGCGGATCGCAGTAGGTGTGGTAGCGGTCCTGCAGGTCGTCGGCCGTCAGCGCCCGGGCGCCGCCCGTGCACTCGGTGACGTCCTTGCCGGTCATCTCCAGATGGATGCCGCCGGCGATGGTGCCCTCGGCGCGGTGGACGCCGAAGAAGCCCTCGATCTCCTGCATCACGCGCTCGAACGGCCGGGTCTTGTAGCGGCCGGCCGTGACGGTGTTGCCGTGCATCGGGTCGCAGACCCACACGACGCTGCGGCCCTCGCGCTTCACCGCCCGGACGAGCTTGGGCAGGTGCTCGGCCACCTTGTCCGCGCCGAAGCGGCAGATCAGCGACAGGCGCCCGGCCTCGTTCTCCGGATTGAGCTGATCGATCAGGCCGAGCAACCCGTCCGCCGTCATCGACGGCCCGCATTTCAGGCCGATCGGGTTCCGGATGCCGCGGGCATATTCCACATGCGCGTGGTCCGGCTGGCGGGTGCGGTCGCCGATCCAGAGCATGTGGCCCGAGGTGGCGTACCAGTCGCCGCTCGTCGAATCGACGCGGGTCAGCGCCTCCTCGTAGCCGAGGAGCAGGGCCTCGTGGCTGGTGAAGAAGTCGGTGGTGCGCACCTCCTGGTGCGTCTCGGGGTTGATCCCGATGGCGCGCATGAAGTGCAGCGCGTCCGACATCCGGCCGGCCACGTCCTGGTAGCGCGAGGATTGCGGGCTGTCCTTCACGAAGCCCAGCATCCAGCGATGCGCGTTCTCGAGATTGGCGTAGCCGCCGGTCGCGAAGGCGCGCAGCAGGTTCAGCGTCGCGGCCGACTGCCGGTAGGCCTCGAGCTGGCGGCGCGGATCGGGCACGCGCGCCTCCTCCGTGAAGCCGATCCCGTTGACGATGTCGCCGCGGTAGCTCGGCAGCGCGACCCCGTCGAGGGTCTCGGTCGGCGAGGAGCGCGGCTTGGCGAACTGGCCCGCGATGCGGCCGACCTTCACCACGGGCGAGCTGCCCGCGAAGGTGAGGACCAGCGCCATCTGCAGGAAGACGCGGAAGAAGTCGCGGATGTTGTCGGCGGAGTGCTCGTCGAAGCTCTCGGCGCAGTCGCCACCCTGGAGCAGGAAGGCCTCGCCGGCGGCGACGCGGGCGAGCGACGCCTTCAGCTTGCGCGCCTCACCGGCAAAAACCAGCGGAGGAAAGCTCGCGATCTGCGCTTCGACCGCCTGGAGGGCCGCAGCGTCCGGATAGGCCGGGACCTGCTGGATCGGCAGGTTGCGCCATGTCTTCGGTGTCCAACGCTCGGCCATCACGTAACTCCCGGCACCTCTCGGTGGCTCGTTCGCGCGCGGAATCGCGCGAAGCGGCGCTTATAGAGAGCTTTCCGGGCGCGCGCGAGTGCCGGCGGTCAGGGTCCGGCCTGCGATCGGCGCAGGCCGATTCTCATCCGATGTCCGCGTGATCCCGGCCGGCAAGGGGCGTTGGTGCCGGGGCGGCGCGCAGGCACGGCCTGTCCCGCGTCCGGGCAGATCGCATGGAGGCGGTCTCAGAGATCCCCGTCCTCGACCTCGATGCCGTGCTCGGCCAGGATCCAGAAGATCGCCTCCAGATCCTCCGCGGAGACGTCCCGCGGGGGCAGGGCTTCCTCAAGGTCCTCGTAGGTCAGGCAGCGGCTGCGCTGGGCCGCCGCCTTGGCCAGCAACGTGTCGATCGCCCGCCGGATGTCGGCCGGCAGCGCCTCCTGGCTCGGCAGGCGGTAGCTGAAGGCCGGCCGCAGGGCATCGGCCAGCATGCCGTCGATGATGGCTTGACGGCGCGCATGCGCGCCTTCGTCCCGCCCCGGCTGCCCCTTGCCTGATGCCCGCTTGCCCATGTGCCTGATATGGACCGGTGATGCGCCGCGTCGAGCCCTGTCGCCGCGGCTTAGCCGACCCCGACCGGCGCCTTGGTGACCGCGGGCACCCGCATGGTCACGAGTTCCTCCGACGCTGTCGGGTGGACCGCGATGGTCCGGTCGAAATCGGCCTTGGTCGCGCCCATCGTCACCGCGATGCCGACCGCCTGGATGATCTCGCCGGCATCGTGGCCGAAGACGTGGACGCCGACGACCTTGTCGCTGGCACAATCGACGATGACCTTCATCAGGGTGCGCTCGTCCCGGCCCGAGAGCGTCGCCTTCATCGGACGGAAGGCCGCCTTGTAGACGTCGATCTCGCCGTAGACCTGCCGGGCCACGTCCTCGTTGTGTCCGACGACGCCGATCTCGGGCGTCGAGAACACCGCCGTCGGGATCAGGCGGTGGTCGACGCAGGCCGGCCGGTTGCCGAACACCGTGTCGGCGAAGGCGTGACCCTCGCGGATGGCGACGGGGGTCAGGTTCGCCCGGTTGGTGACGTCGCCGACCGCGTAGATCGAGGGCACCGCCGTACGGGAATAGGCGTCGACCGGGATCGCGCCCGCGCCGTCGAGGGCGATCCCGACGCCTTCCAGACCGAGGCCGGCGACGTTCGGGCGCCGCCCGGTGGCCACCAGAACCTGATCGACCGCGAGGGTCGTGCCGTCGTCGAGATGCGCCCGGATGCCCGCCCCGGCCTGCTCCAGGCGCTGCACGGTGCGCCCGAGCCGCAGGTCCATGCGCTTGGCATAGGCCTCGCCCAGCGCATCGCGAATCTCGTCGTCGAAGCCGCGCAGCAGCCTGTCGCCCCGGTGCAGCAGGGTGGTCTTCGTGCCGAGGCCCGCGAAGACGCCGGCGAACTCCACTGCGATGTAGCCGCCGCCGACCACGAGGATGCGCTCGGGCTGCGTCTCCAGCTCGAACACCTCGTTCGAGGTGATGGCGAGATCCGCGCCGGGAATGAGCGGCTCCTTCACCGGCATCGCGCCCACCGCGACAAGGATGTAGCGGGCCCGCACCCGGCGGCCGGAGGCCACGAGGCGAACGGTGTGCGGATCCTCGATCACCGCGCGCTCGGGCACGATCTCGACGCCGGACCGGATCAGGTTGGCGTCATAGATGCCTTCGAGCCGCGTCACCTCGGCGTCGCGGCGCGCCTTCAGGACCGACCAGTCGAAGCGCGGCGCCTCGACATGCCAGCCGAAGCCCGCGGCGTCCTCGAATTCGTCCCTGAAGCGGCCGGCATAGACCATGAGCTTCTTCGGCACGCAGCCGCGGATCACGCAGGTGCCGCCGACCCGATACTCCTCGGCGAGCATGACCTTCGCGCCGTAGCCCGCCGAGATCCGCGCCGCGCGGACCCCGCCCGAGCCGCCGCCGATGACGAAGAGGTCGACGTCGAAGCCTTCGCTCATCCCTGTCCGCTCCGCTGCGCGCGAAGACCCGCCTCGCGCAGCCACGTGATGGCAGCCCCGAGCCCGGCCGTCCACCACGCCGCCCAGGCGTTGTGCTCGACGAAGGCGATGGCCGCCGCTGCGCCGACGAGGCCGAGCGCGGCGACCCGATCCGGCCGGTCCAGCCCCGCGACGGCACGCAGGGCGAGCAGCAGGCTCAGGGCGAGCAGGACGGCGCCGGGCAGGCCGAGCTCGCTCCAGACCTGCAGGAAGCTGTTATGGGGGTGGCCAACCGCGAGCATCGGGCGCAGCTCCGGCTCGATCCGCTCCGCCACCGGTGCCTCCGCGAAGCGCGGCGCCACGCCGAAACCGGCCCCGCGCCAGGGATCGGCCGCCACCGCCGCACCGAAGCTGCGCGCGATCGCGACCCGGGCGCGGGAGGAGGAATGCTCCAGCCGCGCGTGAGCCGCCTCGGGCATCAGGCGCAGGAGAAGATCGCCCTCGACCGGGGCCAGCGCGACGGCGAGGCCGAGGCCGAGACCCGTGAGGCCGATGGCGAACCGCCGCGGCAACAGCCAGGCGACGAGGGCCGTGGCGAGGCCCGCCGCGAGGCCGAGCATCGCCGCGCCGCTGATCGAGCGCAGGATGCCGGGCAGCGCGACGGCGAGAAGGGCGAGCGCCGCGAGCGGCCTCCCGGTCCGCCACAGCACCAGCGCCAGCGGCCCCATCACGAGGACCAGGGTCATCGCCGGCCGGTTGTAGACGAAGGCGATGGCGCGCTGGCCGAGCAGCCTCTGCAACGGCAGGTCGAAGGCGAGTCCCACGGCGATGAGAAGGCCGGAGGCCGCGATGGCGGCGAGGGCGAGCGGGCCGGCGAAATCCGGAATCCGCCCGGGCGCCAGCCGCGCGAGGAGATAGGCCGCGACCAGCGTCGGCCCGAATTCGCGGGCCGCGCGCGCGGTGACGTCCGGAAATGGGCTCCAGGCGCAGGAGACGAGGCACCAGAGCAGGAAGGCCAGGGCCGCGATGCCGGGCGGCGTCGCCAGGGGCGCGACGAGGAGCCGGGCGACGCCGCGCGGCGCCTCGGCGAACCGGCCGGCCAGGACGAGGAGCGCCGCGACGGCCACCAGGGCGGGGCTCGACCGATTGGCGAGCGTCATCACGAGGGGCATCAGCGCGAGCGCCGCCGCGCCCGCGCCGTAGAAGCCGGCCGCGGCGTTCACGGGCATCGGGCCCGCCGGAAACGGCTACTGCAACTGGTGGCCGCGCTTGCCCATCTCGGCGCGCACCCGCACCATCACGTATTCGGACACGTCCTGGGTCCAGGTCTGCATGGCCTGGACCATCTGGTCGAGCACGATGGGCTGGGTCTCGACGTAGCGCTTGCCCGGCGCCGAGCGGAAGAAGGCGGCGATCTCCTTCAGCTCCGGCTCGGTCAGCTTCTCGGCATAGATCCGGGCGGTGATGTTGAGCATGCGCTGCTTCTGCAGGTCCATCTCCGGCTCGAGGCTCTTCAGCACCTCATTGAGGTCCTTCTGCAACTCGGGCCGCGACACGGTCTGCTGGCGGATCTGGTCGGCGAAGGCCGGGATCACCGAGTCGAACGAGCGGGCGATGCCGGAGGAGAGGACGACCTCGCGGGCCAGGGCGACGTGCGCGGCGCTCGGGCCGGCAGGCGCCGCGGCCTGGGTCGCGGGCGCGGGCTTCTGGGCCTGCGCGGCGGCGATGCCGGGCGCGACGATGGCGAGCACCGCGGCGGCGGCGAGGAGGCGGCGGGTCATGGCGGGTTTCCCAAGGACGAGACGAGAGGAACTCGGCGAAGGCCTCAGCCGAGGTCGCCCAGGACGGTGACGTGCGCCGCGCCGTCCCGCGCCGAGGCGAGGATCGCGGCGGAGGCGATTCCCAGGAAGAGGCCGTGCTCGACCACGCCGGGCACCGCCCAGAGCGCGGCCGAGAGGGCTTCGGGATCCGGGATCCGGGCAAGATGGGCATCGACGATGCGGTGCCCGCCATCGGTGACGACCGGCGCGCCGTCCGCGCCCACGCGCAGGCGGATTCCGCCGGTGCAGCCGGCCTTCCCGATCGCGGCGGCGATCGCGAGTTGCGTCGCGGCGAGGCCGAAGGCGTTGACCTCGATCGGCAGCGGGAAGGCGCCCAGGGTCTCGACGCGCTTGGCCGCGTCGGCGATCACCACCATCCGCCGGCTGGCGCAGGCGACGATCTTCTCGCGCAACAGCGCCGCGCCGCCGCCCTTGATCAGGCGCAGGGCGTCGTCGACCTCGTCGGCCCCGTCGATGGTCAGGTCGAGCTGCGGCATCTCGTCGAGGGTGGCGAGGCGGATGCCCTCGCGCTCGGCCTGGACGCGGGTCGCCTCGGAGGTCGGGACGCCGACCACGTCGAGGCCGGCCCGGACGCGCTCGCCGAGCAGCGTCACGAAGGACGCGGCCGTCGAGCCGGTGCCGAGGCCGAGCCGCATGCCGGGCTTGACGAGATCGAGGGCGCGGGCGGCCGCGGCGCGGCGCAGGTCGGGCCCGCTCGTATCGGTTGCGCTCATGTCGGTCGCGTTCGCGGATGCCGGCCCGGTTCAGGCGGGCACGGGGTGAGGGAGCGGGAGGCCCGGCCCGGACGGGCCGCGTCCTCGGCGGATGCGGGCGCCCCTAGCATGGCGGCGGCGCGACAGGAACGCCGATCTTGACCAGCGGCCGCATGCTGTCATCCCGCCCTCAGGGGCGGCCGCCCTGCGACGGGGTCGCGCCCGCGCCCGCCCGGCCCTGGGCGGCCGCCGGCGGACCGTCGGCCGCGCCGTCGGCGGCGGGGTTGGCCTGCTGCGTGCAGACGACCTGCTCCTTCTTCACCAGCACGAAGCAGATGCTCATCTCGCCGGTCCGGTAATTGACGCGGAATACCCCAGCCTCACGGGTGTGGCGCGTGGCGACGAGGCCGTATTCGGACGGCGGCTGCGGGCCGGCGCCCTCGCCGGGGCCGAAGCAGACGGTGAGCCCGATGCCGCCGCCGCTCTCCTGCAACCCGTACTGGCAGGAGACGACCTCGCCGGTGACCTTGTCGACCCGATACATCCGGTTGAGGTCGGCCTGGGGCGCGGGCACGAACTCGAAGGAGGCGGCAGAGGCGGTGGTAGCCGCAAGGCCGAGGCAGAGCGAGACGAGGGCGGTGCGAAGGATCATGGGAGCGGTCCGGTTGAGACCGCTCCCCTCTTCAGGGCCATTCGGGCAAGTTGAGGGCGCAGGGCCGCTCCGTCAGGCGGAGAGGCGTCCGGCCGCGGCCTGCGCGCGAAGGTCCAGACTGTCCAGCAGCGCGTTCAGCGGCATCGGCGCGCCGATCAGGTAGCCCTGGACGTAGCGGCACCCGGACCGGCGCATCGTGACGAGCTGGTCGGCCGTCTCCACGCCCTCCGCAACGCCCTCGACGCCGAGATTCTTGCAGAGGTCGAGGATGGTGGAGACCACGCTGCGGCCGAGATCGGTGCCGATATCGGCCATGAAGCTGCGGTCGATCTTGATCCGGTCGAGGGGCAGGCGGTGGACGTAGCCGAGACTCGAATAGCCGGTACCGAAATCGTCGAGCGCGATCCTGATGCCCAGCGCCCGCAGCGCCCGGATCGCATCCCGCGCCCGGTCGAAGTCGCGCATCAGCGCGGTCTCGGTCAGTTCGAGGGTGATGCGGCGCGGATCGATCTCGCTCTGGCGCACCGCGACGATCAGGGCGATCACCGTCCCGGACGAGGTCAGGTCGTGCGAGGAGAGGTTGAACGAGAGTTCGATCTGCGGCGGCAGCCGGGCCGCATCCGCCAGAGCCTTGCGGAACAGCAGGAGCGTCAGCGTGTGGATCATGCCGCAGCGCTCGGCCACGGCGATGAAGCGGTCCGGCGGCACGCGGCCGAGGGTCGGGCTGGTCCAGCGGGCGAGCCCCTCCACCATGACGATCTCGTCGGTGAGGGTATCGAGGATCGGCTGGTAATGAACCTCCATCTCGGCCGCGAGGTCGGCGCCGCGCAGCGCCGATTCCACCGCGCGCTCGGCCCGGATCGCGTCCTCGTGCTCCTGCGAGAACAGAGTGGTGACGCCGCGCCGCCTCTGCTTCGAGTGGTAGAGGGCGTGGTCGGCCCGGTCGAACAGGGCCTCCGCCCGGCGGCCCGCATCGGGGAAGAGGGCGAGGCCACCGGAGCAGCCCACAACCACCTGGATCTCACCGAGCCGGATCGGCTCCTGCAGGGCCTGACAGATCCGGTCGGCGAGGGCCACCGCCTCCTCGGGGCTGCCGGGCGCCTCGAACAGCACGCCGAATTCGTCGCCCCCGAGCCGGGTGACGGTGACATTCGCATCCGCGAAAGCGGCGAAGCGCTGTCCGGACACGGTGAGGACGCGATCGCCGGTTGTATGGCCATAGGTGTCGTTGACCGGCTTGAATCGGTCGAGATCGAAGATCGCCAGGCCGAAGGGCGCACCGGTCCGGCGCGAGGACTCGATCAGCGCGTCGAGGCGCTGGAAGAAGTAGCGCCGGTTCGGCAGGCCGGTGAGGCTGTCGGTATGGGCGAGGCGGGCGTTCTCCTCCGCGAGGCGCGTCGCCCGGTCCTGCGATTCCATCAGCTCGATGAAGGTCCGGAAGTTGCTGAGAAGGATGCGCGCCATCACGACGATGACGAAGACCGTGTTGAGGGCGATGGCGAGGAAGACGGCGTTGCGCGCGAAGAGGCAGTGGGTCAGGAAGGCCCCCATCACCACGGCGCTGGCGAGGAAGGACGCAGCCGGCAGGTGGGTGAGGCCGAAGATGCAGCCGACCACGGTGATCGCCACGACGATGGCGGCGTGGCTCTGCTCGAGGGAGCTGCCATAGCTGCCGAGCGCCGTCGACCAGGAGACCAGCGCCACTGCGTACACCACCGTGAGGGCGATCGTCGTCCGCAGCGACCGCAGAGCCTGCGCCTTGCTCACGGCCTCGGGGCGCAGACGCCGCCAGTGGATGCAGCGCACTGTTGCCATGGCCAGGATGAGCGCCAGCGGCGCGAACGTGAGCCAAGCCGGAGCAAGCCCGGCATAGATATAGGCTAATGCACAAGCATTGATGGATACCAGGATGTGAAGCGACGGGATCTGCTTCTGCAACTCGCCAAGCTGATAGCGCGCGAGCCGGTCGTACGTCCGGCCTGAAACCAAACCGTGCAGCAAGTACCTGATTAAAATCGGCGGTTGCATCAGCCCAGCACCCCCATTCTCACGGTTTAATCTACCGAAAACCCGTTAATTCCTGATTGTAGGAAATCATGACTCGGACCTGAATTCCGCGGCGGGATCCGCTCCGGGGGACGCGGGACGGCGGCCGGCTGAGCTCGGGTTGCCCGGCGCCGCCGCTCCGGCTAGCGAAGGACGTCCCCGCGCCGAGAATGCCGATGTCCCTGCCCCCGATCGCCGTGTTCGACCTCGATGGAACGCTTGCCGAGACGGCCGGCGACCTGATCGGGACGCTGAACGTCCTCCTGACCCGCGAGGGCCTGGCCGAGCTGCCGGTCGCGGAGGCCCGGGACCTGATCGGGGCGGGCGCCAAGGCGCTGATCCGGCGCGGCTTCGACGCCGCGGGCGCGACGCTGAGCCCGAGCCGGCACGAGCAACTGTTCCTCGACTTCCTTGAGCATTACGGCGCGCATCTCTGCGAGAAGTCGCACCTCTATCCGGGCCTCGTCGAGGCGCTCGACCGCCTGGAGGCGGACGGGTTCCGCCTCGCCGTGTGCACGAACAAGATCGAGCCGCACGCGGTCGAATTGCTCGATCGGCTCGGCATCGGTCACCGCTTCGCCGCGATCTGCGGGCGCGAGACCTTCCCGTTCTTCAAGCCGGATCCACGGCACATCACCCACACGATCGAGCGGGCCGGCGGCGACCCGGCCCGGGCGGTGATGGTCGGCGATTCGCGGGCCGATATCGATGCGGCCAAGGCCGCTGGCATCCCGGTGGTCGGCGTCACCTTCGGCTACACCGACACGCCCGTGGGCGAGCTCGGCGCCGACCGGGTGATCGACCACTATTCCGAGCTTGTCGGCGCCGTCGAGGCGCTGCTCCTGCGCAAGGCCGCCTGACGGGCACGCGCGCCCGGCGCGCCGCCCGACCCCAGGGGAGTGCCGGCCGGCTCTGCCGGTCCGACTCCCGTCAAACGTGCCGGCCTCAGCTCGGCAGGCCGGACGGCGCGGGCTCCGTCCCGAGATAATCCTCCGGCGCCTTGACCGGCGCGCTGCGCAGGAGCGTGTAGAGGAAGGGGACGAAGAGCAGCGTCGAGGGCGTGCCGAAGGCGATGCCGCCCATCACGGCGCGGGCCAGCGCCGCATTCTGCTCGCCGCCCTCCCCCGTGCCCAGCGCCATCGGGATCAGGCCGAGGAACATCGCGCCCGCCGTCATCAGGACCGGCCGCAGCCGGGTCTCGCCGGCGAGCAGGGCAGCCTCGAGGGCCGAGCAGCCGGTCGCCTCCCGGTGCTCACGGGCGAAGGTGACGAGCAGGATCGAGTTGGCCGAGGCGATGCCCACCGACATGATCGCCCCGAACAGCGATGGGATCGAGAAGGTCGTGCCGGTCACGAACAGGCTGGCGACGATGCCGCAGAACGCGAGCGGGAGCGCGAGCAGCACCACGAAAGGATCGCCCCAGCTCTGGTAGTTCACCGCCATCAGCAGATAGACGGCGACCAGAGCCACCGAGAGGCCGATCCCGAGGCGGAAGAAGGCCGAGTCCATGTTCTCGATCTGGCCGCGGACGGTGATCTTGTCGGGCGCGGGCAGGGTCTTCTGCTCCTCCTCCACGATCCGGGTGATCTCCTTGGCGACCGAGCCGAGATCGGAATCCTGCACCGCCGCATAGATGTTGAAGGTCGGCGCGGTGTTCACATGGTTGATCACCGTCTGCACGCCCTGGCGGCGGAAATCGGCGACGCTGGAGAGCAGCGTCAGCACGCCGGGCCGGTCGCTGCCGCCCTGGACGAGGAGCGGCGTGTTGCGCAGCGCCGTCAGCGAGTCGTTGCGGTATTCCGGCGTCTGCACCCAGAGCTGGTAGGGGATGCCGGTCTTCGGGTCCGACCAGAAGTTCGGCGTCACCTGAAAGGAGCCGGCGAGCGAGACATTCATCGCCTGCGCGACCTGCTGCTGTGTCAGCCCAAGCTCCGAGGCGAGGCGGCGGTCGACATCCACGAAATATTGCGGCGTGCCGACGATCTGGTGGAGATGCACGTCGACGGCGCCGCGGACCTCCTTGAGGCGCTGTACGATCCGCTGTGCGGCGGCGAGATCCTTCTCGGTGTTCCGGCCCGAGACCTGGATGTCGATCTGCGCCAGCGTGCCGAAATTGAGAATCTGCGTGATGATGTCCGAGGGCTGCGTATAGACGATCAGATCGGGGAAGCGCTCTCGGAGCGTCTCGCGCAGGCGCTTGGTGTAGAGCGCCGTCGAGCCGTGGTTGTCCTTGAGGCTGATCAGCATCTGGCCATCGTTGTAGGCCACGAAGGAGCCGTCCGAGAACGCGAAGTTATAGTTGTTCGACGGCAGGCCGATATTGTCGATGATCTGCTCGATCTCGTTCTCGGGGATGACCTCGCGCACGGTCGCCTGCACGGCGGCGAAGGTCTGCTCCGCCGTCTCGATGCGCATGCCGGGCCGCGTGCGCAGGTGCAGGGTGATCTGGCTGGAGGCGACCTGCGGGAAGTAGTCACGGCCGACGAAGGTGAAGAGCACCCCGGTTCCCGCGAAGATCAGGCCGACGAAGACGAGGGTCACGACGCGGCGGCGCAGGACCACGTGCAGCAGCCCGAGATAGGCGCGGTGGAAGCGCGCGAACCGCGCCTCGAAACCGTGCCGGAACGCGCCGGCGATACGGAAGGCCGGGCCGAAGACGAAGGCGAGCGCCCGGCCGATCCGGCTGCGGCGCGGCTCCTCGGCGCCCTCGCCGTGATGCATCGCGTATTCCCGCGCGACCAGAACGTCGATCAGCACCGGCACCAGGGTGCGGGACAGGACGTAGGAGGTCAGCATCGCGAACACGACCGCGAGCGCTTGCGGCGTGAACAGGTACTTCGGCGTGTCGGTGAGTGCGAAGACCGAGGTGAAGGCCGCGCAGATCGAGAGCGTCGAGATCAGCGTCGGCTTGGCGATGCTGGCCGCGCCCTCGACCACGGATTTGCGGAAGGGCTCTCCTTCCTCGAACAGGCGATAGGTATTCTCGATGGCGACCGTGGCGTCGTCCACCAGGATGCCGACGGCGAGGGCGAGGCCGCCGAGCGTCATCACGTTGATGGTCTCGCCGAGCGCGGCGAGCGCCGCGAGCGACGTCAGGATCGAGAGCGGGATCGAGATCAGAACGACGAGCGTCGAACGCCAGGAGCCGAGGAAGAGCAGGATGGTGAGGCCGGTGAGCCCGGCCGCGATCATCGCCTCGTGCAGCACGCCCTCGATCGCCGCGGAGACGAAGACCGACTGGTCGAACAACTCCTTGATCTGCAGCCCGTCGGGGGCTGCGGCGCGAATGTCGGGCAGCGCCTTCTTGACGTTGTTGACGACGTCGAGCGTCGAGGCGGTGCCGTTCTTGAACACCCGCATCAGCACCGACTGGACGCCGTCGGCGCGCACGATGTTGACCTGCGGCGGACCGCCGTCGCGCACCTGGGCCACATCGCGCACCAGGATCGGCTGGCCGGCCACCGTGCGGATCGGGATCTGGTTCAGCGCCTCGATCGCCTCTGGGGTGGCGTTGAGTTGGATCGGGTATTGCTGCTCGCCGATCTTGGCGAGCCCCGAGGGCACGGTGAGGTTCTGGGCCGAGACGGCATTGGTGACGTCGAGCGCGGTCAGCCCGAGCGCCTGCAGCGCATGCAGGTCGAGATCGACCATGATCTGGCGCGGCGTGCCGCCGAAAGGCGAGGGCAGCGTCGAGCCGGGCACCTGCGTGAGCCGCTGACGGATGCGGTACTGGGCGTAGTCGTTGACCTTGGTCAGGCTCTCCTTGGTCGAGGTGAGCGCCAGCTGGATCACCGGCACCGAGGAGGCGGAGAAGCGCAGCACGATCGGCGGCTGGATGCCGGGCGGCATCGCGGCGCGGATCGAATTCATCGCCGAGACCGTCTGCGAGATGGCGAGGTCGACGCTCACCTCGTCGTCAAAATAGATCTTCTGGACCGCCGTGCCCTGCAGCGTGGTCGATTCCATCCGGCGGATGTTGTTGACGTTGTTCGAGAGCGAGAACTCCGCGTAGGTGGTGACGCGCCGCTCCATCTCCGGCGTCGAGAGGCCGGTATAGGTCCAGACCACGACGACGACCGGGATATCGACCACCGGCAGCACGTCCTTCGGGGTGACGATCACCGCGGCGCCGCCCGCGAGCGTCATCAGTACGGCCAGAACATAGACCGTGATGCGGAACTTCAGCGCGTACTGAACGAGGCCCATGCCGTCTCCACCCTCCAGCCGAGGCGCTGCGGGATCGGTCGCACAACCGGCGGTGTAAATGTTTCGGGAGGATGTCGGAATGGCAGGCGCGCGGCCGTGTCGCGGCTTTTCACGGCTTCTCCGCGTCGACGCTCCCGCGTGTCGCCCATGACCGCGCCCTGAGGCCGGGGATACAATCGTCGCGAGCCGACTCGGGCGCAGGATGGTCGAACCGGCTGGTCAGAGCCTGCTTGAGCCGATCGAGCGGGTGTTGATCCGCCCTATCCCCTCCTCGACCTCATCCTGAGGCGCCGCAGCGCAGCGAACGGCTCGAAGGAGGCTTCCAGATATCCCTGCGATCCCTGGAGGCCTCCTTCGCGGCTCGACTGTCGCCTCGCACCTCAGGATGAGGTGGATGGGTGGGATGAGCCAAGTCTCTGCATGACGATTCGTCGATCCAGCCCAAACAGGCTCTCAGAGCGGCGTATCCGAGCTTGGGCGCCGCCTGCGTGGCTTGTCCGGCTTGGCGGCATCCTCGGCGACGCCCGGCCCGCAGATGGCGCGCAGGCTCGCCCAGTCGGCGTCGGGCAGGATCCGCATGCCCTCGGCCTCCGGCCCGGCCAGCGCGCGGATCGCCGCGGCGCGCTCACGGGTGAAGGGGTGGCTGCGCAGGAAGGCGAGGTCGTCATCCCCCTCGTCGCGGGCGATCCGCTCGAGGATCACTGCGAGTGCGGCACCGTTGCCGCCTGCCCGGCCCATCAGCGCCACGGCATAGGCATCGGCCGCGCGCTCGGCCGCGCGGCTGTAGCCCGCAGACAGGGCCGCTTGCCCCACCGCGACGATCACCGTCGACCCGGTCAGATCGCCGAGCACGAGGCTGAGCAGGAAGGAGGTGGCCGAGGCCTGGATCAGGGAGCGGGTCGGATCTCGCAGAGCGGCATGGCCGAGTTCGTGCGCGAGGACGCCCGCGAACTCGTCGGCGCTGCGGGCCTTGGCGATCAGGTCGGAGAGCACCACGATCCGGCCGCCCGGCAGGGTCAGCGCGTTGGCAAGCCCGTTCCGGCGCACCGAGACCGTGACGTCGCGCGGCAGGTCCGGCGCGGCGCCCGCGAGCCGCGCCACCAGCGCGTCGAGCACGGCACGCCCCGCCGGATCCGCGCAGAGCGGCGGGTCGCCGAGGAGGCGCACGACCTGATCCTCGACTGCCCGGCCGAGCCGCGTCTCGGCCGCGTCGGGCACCAGCGGCACGGCGAGGCGCGCCAGGACGGGCACGCCGAACACCGCGACCAGCAGCACCGAGAGCCCGGCCGCGATGGACCAGAGCACAAGGCGCAGCATCCCGCCCCGGCTCTCATGGCGGTGCAGGTCCGGGCAGCGGGCGGCGAGCGCCGCGGCCAGAGCCTCGTCCGAGAACTCGACCCGGGCCACCTCCCCGGCGGCGCCGACGCGCGTCAGCGGCGGCACGGTCTCGGCCGCGCGCAGGTCCAGCAGATTCCAATCACGGCGAAGGCCGGGACCCGAGACTGCGAGCCTGTCCGTCAAGGTGACCGTGACCGGGTGCGGCCGGGCGCTGACACCGTCGAAGTAGCGGCCCTGCGCCGTGAGGGCTTCCTCCATCAGAAGCCGATCTGGAGCGCGCCACCGACATCGAGCGCGTCGGCGAGACCTTCCTGGAGACCGCTGCCGGGGCCGTGCGCGGCGGCGAGGATGCGACCGAGCCCGGCCGCGTCGCTCACCGTTGTGGTATTGGCCACCGCCGCCCAGAGCCGCGCCTGGATCACCCGGACGTAGAGGACGGCGAAGATCAGCGCGCCGCCGAGATAGAGCGGCAGGATCAGGAGCGGCAGGAAGCCCGCCCCGCCATCCCCGCCGATCCGGCTCCGGACAGCCCATCCGACGATGGCGACGGCGAGACCGACGAGCGCGACGAATCCGATCACCGAAAGGGCATAGACGAGATAGGGCCAGTAGAACTGTCGGGCGCGCAGCGTCGAGACGAGGCGCACCTCGCCCAGCCGCGCTGCGTTCATGAAGGCGCGCGTCTCCCGCGCCCGGTAATAGGGGATCAGGAGCAGGGCGAGGGGCAGGCAGGTGGCGAGCGCCCCGATGAAGCCGAGAAGCAGCAGACCGATCGTCGTGCCGTCATAGGCCGGATTGATCACCGTGGCGCCCTTGCCGCCCTTCGATACGAAGAGGTCCGTCGGCGGCGCGAAATCGGAGGCCGCCAGGAAGGCGAGGCCGAGCGCCAGAGGCGGCAGCAGCGCGACGGCGTAGATCAGCAGCCAGGGCCCGAGAATGGTGCGGCCCCGCGCCGTCGAGCCCATCCGCTCGACGCCGATCAGGGTATGGCGGATACGGTAGCGCTCCAGGGCCGCCCGCATGAAGGGGAAGGCGAGGCCGAGGGTCAGCAGGGTGAGGAGCCACCACCCGGCGGCCCGCGCGGCGTAGGCGGTCCCCGAGCCGTCCTGGCCGAGGCGGATGCCGCGCCAGAGGGTCCGCATCGCCCGGTAGCGCCGCCCGCGATAGAGCGCGTATTGCCCGAGCAGGAACAGGACGAGGAAGGAGATCGGCGCCGAGAGCGGGGCGAGCGACGGGACCAGCAGCGAGAGGGCGAAGAGCCCGAGATAGACCGGCACCAGGATCGCCAGGGCGACCAGGAAGCCGAGGAACAGCTCCTTGCCGTTGCCGGTATACTCGGCCGGCGAACCGTCCACGAGCGTGCGGCTCCAGAAGAAGCGCCGCAGGTTGGTCATGTACCAGAAGCGGTAGATCCCGAAGGTGACGAGGGAGAGCAGGAAGCCCGTCACCGCGATGCCGGTCAGGCCGCCGAGGCGGGTATCGAAGGCGACGGCTGTGCCGCGGGGTCCCGGATCCCGGTGGCTCGCATCCATGGGATCCTCCGCGGGCACGCGGCCGCTCAGCTCAGAAGCGTGGTCTTGTCCACCTGCAGGGCCGCACCGATCTCGTCGAGGGCCTTGTGCTCGATCTCGCTGATGCCGCCGTAATCGGCGACGTCAGCGGCGATCAGGAACACATCCTGACGCTGCTCGATGGGGCGGTCGGCGATGGCCTGGGCGTGGCGCAGGTTTTCCAGCCGCCCGGCGCGGGTCTTGGCCCGGGCGATCGCCTCGTAGAGCTCCTGCTCGATACGCAGCGTGTCGTAGGATTTCTCAAGGATCGGGTTGGCCCGCATGCCGGTGATCGCCGATTCGATCTCTTCCTCGGCGATGTCGCCGTCCGCCACGATGACGTTGGCCGCGGCCGAGACGGCGGCCTGCAAGAAGACCGCGTCGCCGGCATAGGACATGATCGTCCGGCCGAACCGCAGGATAGCGTCCTGAAGAATGCTCATGCCGTTCTCCCCGCTCGAGGAATGGCAGGCATTGTCCCCATCAAGTCAAGCTCTTCGGCGCGGTTGCGCACGGCTGAGGACGCGGCGGCGGCCGGGTGCGGCGGCGGCGCGTCAGGTGATCGACTCCTGGCCCGGCCAATCGCGGCCGAGATGGGCGGCGACCCGCTCAGGCTCCTCGCCCACGACCTCCACCGCCGCCACCACCTGCTCCACCGGGACCATGAAACGGCGTGCCCAGTAGGCGCGCTCCCACGGCTCGGCCGTGTTCACGCGCTTCGGCTCGTGTGCCGTGCCATCCGCCTCATCCGCCATCCCGATCTCCGAAGCCGCCCCGCGGACACCACGACGCCCGCGCGTCGGACAAACGCGCGGGCGCCGGATTTTGGTCCCCGGAGCCGATCCCGGCGCCGGTCAGCAGCAGCGGAAGCCGCTGGTGTTGCCGACCCCGAACCGGGCGTTCTCCCGGTTACGGAAGAATTCCAGCTCGCTCATCGGCTGGCGGTCCGGATGGGTGCGGCGGACATGCTCGGCATAGGCCGCGTAGTCCCCCTGCCCCACCATCAGCTTGGCACCGTCGCAGACGCATTTCGAGAGCGTCTTCCAGCGCTCCATCAGGTTCGGCGACCGCTGCATCGCCTCACTCCGCCGGAACGGCGCGCGGATCGCTCTCCAGCGCCGTCCAGCCCGAGGCGCGCAGCGCCTTCAGGCAGGACAGGATGCCGAAGGCGCCGATCGCCAGGACGAGCCCGATGAACATCGCGGCCAGCACGGCGTCGATCCGGTCGTTGAAGATGATCTGCGCCATCTGGTCGGCGTTCTTGGCGGGGGCCAGCACCTTCCCCTCGGCGAGCGCCGTCGCGTAGCGGTCGGCATGGGCCAGGAAGCCGATGCGCGGGTCGGCCGAGAAAATCTTCTGCCAGCCCGCCGTCAGGGTGCAGATGCAGAGCCAGATGGTCGGGATGATGGTGACGAAGGCGTAGCGCTCGCGCTTCATCTTGAAGATCACCACCGTGCAGAGCGTCAGGGCCACCGCGGCCAGCATCTGGTTCGAGATGCCGAAGAGCGGCCACAGGGTGTTGATGCCGCCGAGCGGGTCGGTGACGCCCTGGTAGAGGAAGTAGCCCCAGGCGCCCACCGCGATGGCGGTGGCGACGATGCTCGGGCCCCAGGACGCGGTCTCCTTGAAGGCCGGCACCGCCAGGCCGATCAGGTCCTGCACCATGAAGCGGCAGGCGCGGGTGCCCGCATCCACCGCAGTGAGGATGAACAGGGCCTCGAACAGGATCGCGAAGTGGTACCAGAAGGCCATCATCGCCTTGCCGCCGATGGCGGAGGAGATGATGTGCGCCATGCCGACCGCGAGCGTCGGGGCGCCGCCGGCGCGCGAGATGATGGTGTGCTCGCCGACATCCTGCGCGGTCTGGGTGATCGTCTCCGGCGTGATCGCGAAGCCGAGCTTGGTCACGGCCGCGGCGGCGGTCTCCGGCGTGGTGCCCACGAGGGCCGCGGGCGAGTTCATGGTGAAGTACACGCCCGGATCGATCACGCAGGCCGAGACCAGCGCCATGATCGCCACGAAGGATTCCATCAGCATGCCGCCATAGCCGATGAAGCGGGCATCCATCTCGTTGGCGATCAGCTTCGGGGTCGTGCCCGACGAGATCAGCGCGTGGAAGCCCGAGACCGAGCCGCAGGCGATGGTGATGAACAGGAACGGGAAGAGCTGGCCGGACCAGACCGGGCCGGTTCCGTCCACGAACTTCGTCATCGCCGGCATCTGCATTTGCGGCGCGACCACGGCGATGCCGAGGGCGAGGCCCACGATGGTGCCGATCTTGAGGAAGGTCGAGAGGTAGTCGCGCGGGGCGAGCAGCAGCCAGACCGGCAGGATCGAGGCAACGAAGCCGTAGCCGATCAGCAGCCAGCAGAGCTGCGTCCCGGTGAAGGTGAAGGCCGGGCCCCAGACCGGGTGAGCGGCGACGCTGCCGCCGCCGACGATGGCGGCCATCAGCAGGAGGAAGCCGATGACCGAGACCTCGCCGATCTTACCCGGACGGATGTAGCGGGTGTAGATACCCATCAGCATCGCGATCGGGATCGTCATCATCACGGTGAAGGTGCCCCACGGGCTCTCGGCCAACGCCTTGACCACGATGAGGGCCAGCACCGCGAGCAGGATCACCATGATCAGGAAGGTGCCGAACAGGGCGATGATGCCGGGGATGGTGCCGAGCTCCGAGCGGATCAGCTCGCCGAGCGAGCGCCCGTCGCGCCGCATCGAGATGAACAGCACCATGAAATCCTGCACGGCGCCCGCGAGCACGACGCCCGCGAGGATCCAGAGCATGCCGGGCAGGTAGCCCATCTGTGCGGCGAGCACCGGGCCGACCAGCGGGCCTGCCCCCGCGATGGCCGCGAAATGGTGGCCGAACAGCACGGACTTGTTGGTGGGAACGTAGTCGAGCCCGTCGTTGTGGCGAACCGCGGGCGTCTCGCGCTTGGCGTCGAGGCGCATCACCTTGTCGGCGATGAACTTCGCGTAATAGCGATAGGCGATGAGGTAGACGCAGACTGCGGCGACCACGAGCCAGAGGGCGTTGACCACCTCCCCCCGCTCGACCGCCACGATGGAGAGTGCCGCGGCGCCGAGCGCCCCGACGAGGGCCCATGGCCCGTGCTTGCTGATCGCGCCCATCGGCGTCCCACTCCAGAGGTCCGGCTCTTCGACGGCCGGCAGAAGCCGCCCTTTTGGCGCAGGCGGTTGCATCTGAGAATAGGGGGTCGTCCTTTTTCGGAACACATCGCGACCGGCCTCAACAGCGGCCGAGTCCGTGGACCAGGGGCGTTTGACCGGGCCTGCTCCGAAATCTAGACCGCACAGCATGAGGGCCGGACCGGCCACGAGCGGCGGAGAGGACACGATGGCGAAGGTTGCGTTCCTGGGCCTCGGGGTGATGGGCGGCCCGATGGCCGGGCACCTCGCCAAGAAGGGTCACGCGGTCACGGTCTACAACCGCACGCCGGCCAAGGCGGAAGCCTGGGTGAAGGCCCATGGGGACGTCGCTGGCTGCGCCTCTGCGGCGACGCCCCGCGAGGCGGCGCGCGGCGCCGAGATCGTGTTCGCCTGCGTCGGCAACGACGCCGATCTGCGCAGCGTCGTGTTGGGCGCGGACGGCGCGCTCGCCGGCATGGAGCGCGGCGCGATCTTCGTCGACCACACCACCGCCTCGGCGGAGGTGGCCCGGGAACTGGCCGCAGCGGCGGCCGAGGCCGGGCTCGGCTTCGTGGACGCGCCGGTCTCCGGCGGTCAGGCCGGCGCTGAGAACGGCGTGCTCACCGTGATGTGCGGCGGCGAGCCGGAGACCTATGCCAAGGTCGAGCCGGTCATCATGGCCTATGCCCGCGCCTGCCGCCTGATGGGCCCGGCGGGCGCCGGCCAGCTCACCAAGATGGTCAATCAGATCTGTATCGCGGGCCTCGTCCAGGGCTTGTCCGAGGGCATCCACTTCGCCAAGCGCGCCGGGCTCGACGTGGAGGCCGTCTTGGAGGTGATCTCCAAGGGGGCCGCCGGCTCCTGGCAGATGGAGAATCGCGGCAAGACCATGAATGCTGGCAGCTTCGATTTCGGGTTCGCCGTGGACTGGATGCGCAAGGACCTCGCCATCCTGCTGGAGGAAGGCCGCCGCAACGGGGCCAAGCTCCCGGTGAGCGCGCTGGTCGATCAGTTCTACGCCGAGGTGCAGGCCATGGGCGGCGGCCGCTGGGATACGTCGAGCCTCGTGGCCCGGCTGGAGCGCTGACGTACCCCGAGGGCCCGCGCCGGTGAGGGCCGTCGCAGAGACCCGCGCCCTCGTCCCACGGCCGCATCAGGCTGAGGCGGCGCGGGCGATCCTGGCGGCGCGAGCCGCAGGACGTCCGGGCTTCCTCCTCGGCGACGCCACGGGCCTCGGCAAGACACTTTCGGTCTGGTCCGCGCTCGCGGCCATGCCGGAGCTGGAGGTGCTCGTTGTCTGCCCGAAGGGCGCGATGCCGCAATGGCGGCGCACCATCCGCGATGCCGGGCCCTCGGCCAAGGCGGTGACGCTCATCAACTACGAGCGGACCAAGTCACTGATGGCGTCGGAGACCGCCCCCGCGCGGCGCTCGGCGCGGGCGCGCAACAACGCGCTCGCCAAGCACGGCAGCCTGAAACGGACCTGGCCGCTGGTGGTGTTCGACGAGAGCCACCGCCTGCGCAACCCCTACGCGCAGCAGACCCAGGTCTGCCGCCATCTCGCCGAGGCCGCCGCCTTCACGGTCTATATGAGCGCGACCGCGGGTCAGGCCCCGCACGAACTCGGCTATCTCGGGCCCCTCCTCGGCGCGGCCGTCGGGCAGCCGACCGGGACGCTCGCCGAGTTCCGCGCCCTGATGCAGCGTCTCGGCATCGGCCGCGCCAAGGGCCGCTGGGTGAACTGGTCCTGGCAGGCCAATGCCCGCGACTGCGCCGTGATGGCCGACCTGCTCTATGCGGGTCCGGGCGCCATCGGCCTGCGGCGGCGCCCCAATGACATCGCCGGCTGGCCGGAGGTGCAGCGTGAACTCAGCCCCACCGCCTTGAAGCCGGAGGAGCGTCGGCTCTACGACGCGACCTGGCGGGAGTTCCGCCGGGAATGGGGACTGTCGGGTGGCAGCACTCGGCGCGCGGCCGGCTGGGCCGCGGACCTGCGTTTCCGGCAGAAGGCGAGCCTGCTGCGGGTCGCCGGCACCGCCGATCTTGCGGATCTGCTTCTGGAAGCCGGCGAGCAGGTCGCGCTCTCGGTGGCCTTCCTGGAGACCGGGGCCGCCCTGGCCGAGACCCTGCGCGGCCGCGGCTGGCGGGTCGGCTCGATCGACGGCACGCAAGCCGCCGAGATCAACGAGGCCGAGCGCGTGGCCTTCCAGACGGGGCAGCTCGACGCCATCGTCTTCACGGTGACGGAATCGATCTCGCTCCACCGCAACGAGATGCCGGGCGGCGCGCGGGACCGGGCCCTCATCGTCCACGACATGCGTCACAGCGCGATCCAGCTTGCCCAGATCGAAGGGCGCTGTCACCGCGACGGCGAGGCGGCCGTGATCCACTATGCCTTTGCCGAAGATACGGTGGAGGAGGCGATCACCCGCACCGTCCTGCGTCGCATGGCGGCCATGGACGCGATGGCCGGCGAGGACACGCGCCTGATCGACGCCGTCGCCGCCTGCCTCGACCAGGCGGCATGAGGCGCCTCACAGGGCAAGCGGTGCGTTGTCGATGACCTCCTTCATCACGAAGAAGGTACGTGTCTGCCGCACGCCCGGCAGCGCGATCAGCGTCTCGCTGTGGAGGCGGTTGAAATCGGCCATGTCGCGCACGCGGATCTTCAGGAAATAGTCGAAGTCGCCCGCGACGAGGTGGCAATCGAGCACCGCCGGCACCTTGCGCACAGCCGTCTCGAACGCGCCGAAGCTCTCCGGTGTCGAGCGGTCGAGCACCACGCCGACCATCACGAGGGAGCCGCGCTCGACCTTCTCCGGCGCGATCTCGGCGCGGACGCCACGGACATAGCCCTCCTCGAACAGGCGCTGCGTGCGGCGGTGGCAGGTCGCCGGGCTGGTATTCACGCGCTTGGCGATCTCGGCGTTGTTCATGCGTCCGTCCTGCTGGAGCAGGCGCAGGATCCTGAGGTCCATCCGGTCCAGGGCGTCCACGAAAGATCCTTTCGCTTCTGGCTGCATTTCCGGAAGGCTGTGGCCTAACCTACGACAGCCGAGCCGTTCCGCTCCCACTCGAGGGGGTCATTTCGGGAGCACCTTCCGCGAAGTGTCTGCTAGCGTCCAGGGGCTTTCGTTCCGCGAGGATCCCATGCTGTCGAAATTCGAGCGCTATCCCCTCACCTTCGGCCCGACCCCAATCGAGCCCCTGAAGCGGCTCAGCGCCCATCTCGGTGGCGATATCGAGCTCTACGCCAAGCGCGAGGACTGCAATTCCGGCCTCGCCTTCGGGGGCAACAAGCTGCGCAAGCTCGAATACATCGTGCCGGACGCAATCAAGAGCGGCGCCGACACTCTCGTCTCGATCGGCGGCGTGCAGTCGAACCACACCCGCATGGTGGCCGCGGTGGCCGCGAAGATCGGCATGAAGTGCCGGCTGATCCAGGAGGCGTGGGTGCCGCATGAGGACGCCGTCTACGATCGGGTCGGCAACATCCTGCTCTCGCGCCTGATGGGCGCCGAGGCGCAACTCGTCGATGATGGCTTCGACATCGGCATCCGCGACAGCTGGAAGCGGGCCATCGCCGAGGTCGAGGCGGAGGGCGGTAAGCCCTACGCGATCCCGGCTGGCGCCTCGGTGCACAAATATGGCGGCCTCGGCTATGTCGGCTTCGCCGAGGAGGTGCGGGCCCAGGAAGCCGAGATGGGCATCACGTTCGACTACGTGGTCGTCTGCACCGTCACCGGTTCGACCCATGCCGGCATGCTGGTCGGCTTCTCGGCCGATGGGCGCGCCCGCAACGTCATTGGCATCGACGCCTCCTGCACCCCGGCGCAGACCAAGGCGCAGGTGCTCGACATCGCCCAGAACACCGCCGCCCTAGTCGGTGCGGGCGACATCGTCGCCGACGACGTGGTGCTCATGGAAGATTACGCCTACCCGGTCTACGGCGTGCCCTCGAAGGAGACCGTTGAGGCGATCCGTCTCTCGGCCCGTCTCGAGGGCATGATCACGGACCCGGTCTACGAGGGCAAGTCGATGCAGGGCATGATCGACCTCGTGAAGACGGGCTTCTTCCCTAAGGGCTCGAAGGTGCTCTACGCCCATCTCGGCGGCGCGCCGGCCATCAACGGCTACAGCTACACCTTCCGCAACGGCTGATCCGTCGCGGCCGCGCGAGCGTCCTCCCTGATTCCGGAATCAGGGAAGACGCTCTCACTCATGGATGAAGACGCATTTTTCGATGCGAAAAATGCTCTGGGCGCCGCCGCGGTTCTCGCCTCAGACGATGGCGATGAGCAGAAGGCTCGCCGCGGCGGCGCCCGCCGCGGCAAGGCCCAGCATCGTGACGCTGCTGGCCTGGTCGATACTATCGACGCTCTGGCCGCGCCGATGTTCGGGCGCATCGGCCGCGGTGGGATGGCCGTCGGTGTAGATCTGGCTCACGGGCTCGCTCCCTGATGACTTGTTATCGGGAGCGAACGCGCGAGATCGGTCCGGTGTTTCAGAAATTCGCCTGGGTGACGAACTTCGTGACGAGATAGGCCTCCAGCGCCTCGGAGCCGCCCTCGCTGCCGTAGCCCGAGTCCTTCACGCCGCCGAAGGGCACCTCGGGCAAGGCGAGGCCGTGGTGGTTGATCGAAAGCATGCCGCTCTCGACCTGCTGCGCCACCCGCGTCGCCCGCTCGGCCGAGCGGGTATAGGCGTATGCGGCAAGGCCGTAGGGCAGACGGTTGGCCTCCTCCAGAGCCTCGTCCTCGCTCGAGAAGCGCTGGATCGCGGCGATCGGCCCGAACGGCTCCTCGTTCATGATGCGCGCCGTCAGCGGCACCTCCGTGAAGACGGTCGGCTCGAAGAAGTTGCCGCGATTGCCGATGCGCTTGCCGCCGGTCCTCAAGGTCGCGCCTTGCGCCGTGGCGTCGGCGACGAGCGCCTCCATCGCGTCGAGGCGGCGGCTGTGGATCAGCGGGCCCATCTTCGTGCTGGGATCGAGCCCGTCGCCGACCTTCACCGCCTTCGCGACCGCCGTGAAGCCATCGACGAAGCGATCGAAGACGGAATCGTGCACCAGAAAGCGGGTCGGCGCGACGCAGACCTGTCCGGCATTGCGGAACTTGGAGCCGCCGAGCACGCTCACCGCCTTCTCGACGTCGGCATCCTCGAACACAATCGCGGGTGCGTGGCCGCCGAGCTCCATCGTCACCCGCTTCATGTGGCGCCCGGCGAGCGCCGCGAGTTCCTTGCCGACTGGGGTGGAACCGGTGAACGAGATCTTGCGGATGACCGGGTGCGGGATGAGGTAGCCCGAGATCGCCGCCGGGTTGCCGTAGACGAGCGAGAGCACGTCGCCGGGCACACCCGCGTCGAGGAAGGCGCGGATCATCGCGGCGCAGGAGGCCGGCGTGTCCTCAGGTCCCTTCAGAATGACCGAGCAGCCGGTGCAGAGCGCTGCCGAGACCTTGCGCACGGCCTGGTTGATCGGGAAATTCCACGGCGTGAAGCAGGCGACCGGCCCGACCGGCTCCTTCACGGCGATCTGCAGGACGCCGTCGGCGCGGGCCGGGATTACGCGGCCATAGGCGCGCTTCCCCTCCTCCGCGAACCAGTCGATGATGTCGGCCGCCGCCAGGGCCTCGATCCGCGCCTCAGCGACCGGCTTGCCCTGCTCCAGCGTCATCACCCGGGCGATCCCGTCGGCGCGCTCGCGCAGCAGGTCGGCGGCCTTGCGCATCACCTTGGCACGCTCAAACGGCGCCACCTTGCGCCAAGCGGCGAAACCCCGGGCCGCGGCCTCCAGCGCCCGGTCGAGGTCGGCTTCGGTCGCGACGGCGCACTGGCCGATGGCCTCGCCGGTAGCCGGGTTCAGGACGGGAAGGGTCTGACGGTCGGATCCGGCGGTCCAGGCGCCGCCGATATGGAGGTCTGTATCGGGATACTCGGAAGACATCGGGGCAGCCGTCGCTCGTGCCCGGCCTCGCGGGCCGGCGCCCGCCATGTTTGTCACGTGCTGCGCCCTGACAAGGCGCCTGTCGGCATAGCTCCCACCCGGTGACGGCGAGGCTTGCCGGTCAGGCTGCGCAGAGGGCGGCCTCGGACGCCGGACGCTCGACGGTGACCCCGCCGCCGCGGCGCGCGCGCAGCGTTCCGCCCTTCGGCACCACGGTCCAGCCCTCGCGGCAGCCGTCGATCGGCTCCGAGACGACGACAAGGCCGGTCTCGTCCTGCCGGTAGTAGAGGCTCGGCGGGCGTCCGTCGCAGGCCCATCGATAGGCGGTGAGGTCCTCGCCGTCGGTGAGGAGGGCGGTGAAGCGCAGCGGCTCGGCGACGCCCGCCGTCCGCATCAGTCCGCGCACCTGCGCCATCGTCTCGGTCATGGCGCCGACCGGATCCTGTTTCAGGCCGTTCGCGAGGGCGAGGAGGAAGATCGCCTCGGAATCCGTGCTGCCGCGGCGGCCATCGTAATACTCGTCCGGGATCAGGGCCTCGAGCCGCCGCTTGATCCGGTGGTAGCCGCCGATCTGGCCGTTATGCATGAACAGGTGGCGGCCATGGGCGAAGGGATGGCAGTTCGCACGCGCCGTCGCTGTGCCGGTCGAGGCGCGCACATGGGCGAAGAAGGTCCGCGCCCGGACCTGGCCGCAGAGATTGGCGAGATTCTCGTCCGACCAAGCCGGAGAGATGTCCCGATAGATCCCGGGCTCGGGCCGCTCACCGTACCAGCCGATGCCGAAGCCGTCGCCATTGGTCTCGGTCTTCCCCTCATCCGCGTGAAGCGACTGGTGCACCAGCGAGTGCACGGGCGAGCAGACGAGATCGGAGAGGAAGACCGGCTCACCGCTATAGGCGAGAAAGCGGCACATGGCTGACGCACACCTCCTGTTCGGGGTCCGGGCATGAGCACCCCGATTGCGTCCTCGCCAAGGAGCGGAGAAGGCGCGACCGGGATCTCGGCGTGAGGGCGATCCGAAGCGGTGACGCAAGATGCGTTCCGCTCCTGTCATCGAACCGTAACTGTCCGGCCGGGTTGGTGAACGATGTCTTAACAGCCGGGAAACGCCAGGCCGGTGCGCGCGTTGGCGTTCCAGTGTTGCAGGTGCGTCCCGCGGCGGATTCTGCGGGCGAGGCTCGATGTCGCTCATGGAAGACCTAGCGTCACCCGCGGGACCGAATGGCTCCGGCAGTGCGCGGGGCGTTCGCGGGGTGCATCGGAGGCTCGGCACAGGCCGTCCGACTCTTGTTCGCGCGTTCCAGACGGCGCAGCATGATCGACTCGGGGGGAATCAGCGGTCCGGTAGAGGCTGCGAAGCCCGGGAATGCATCAGACCAGCATCCAGATGTGAAGGAGACCCCATGGGCTACGCCCTGCCCGACTGTCCCGTCGCACTCGTGGTCGAGGACGACGCAGCGGTCCGCGACCTTGCGTCCGCCGTCCTCGAGGAGACGGACTTGGACGTCATCGCATGCGAGAGCGCCGAAGCGGCGATCTCCGTGCTCGAACGGCCCGACGTGAACGTCGCGCTGCTCTTCGCCGACGTTCGCCTCCCCGGCGCGATGGACGGCCTCGCCCTCGCCAGCACCGTCGAACGCCGCTGGCCGGACGTGCGGGTCGTGGTGACGTCGGGCTACGATGCCCGCACCGACGATCGTCTGCCGCCCCAGGCCGTGTTCATGCAGAAGCCCTGGCGGGCGCTCGACGTTCTCGTCCAGGCCGAGCGCGCGACGCTCGCGGCCCGCGCAGCCGCCTGAGGCTGGATCGAGCGGGATCCCTGATCCCGCTCATTCCCCGTCCATCCACTTCACGATTTCATCTTGAGGTGGCGCGATGGGACGAGCCGGACCATCGATGGCGATCCGGCCCAATCAGACGCTCAGGCCGCCGCCAGCGCCATCGACAGGGACTCCTTCTTGATCAGCTCGCGGTAGAAGCCGTCGAGGTGGGTCAGCTTCTCGGGCGAGCCGTCCTGCACGATGCGGCCGCCCTCGAGCACCACGATCCGGTCGAAATCCTTGAGGGTCGAGAGCCGGTGCGCGATGGCGATCACCGTGCGGCCCTTCATCAGGTTGGCGAGCGCGTGGCGGATCGCCTCTTCGGATTCCGCGTCGAGGGCCGAGGTCGCCTCGTCGAGGAGCAGGATCGGCGAATCCTTCAGGATCGCCCGGGCGATGGCGATGCGCTGGCGCTGGCCGCCCGAGAGCTTCACGCCGCGATCGCCCACGATCGTGTCGAACCCTTCCGGCAGGGCGTTGATGAAATCCGTGCAATGCGCAGCCTCGGCCGCCTTCCAGACCTGCTCGTCGGTGGCGTCGGGGCGGCCGTAGCGGATGTTTTCGCGCAATGAGCGGTGGAACATCGACACGTCCTGCGGCACCACGGTGATCGCCTCGCGCAGGGAATCCTGCGTGATCAGGCCGATGCTCTGGTCGTTGATCAGGATCTGGCCGCTCTTCACGTCGTAGAAGCGCTGGATCAGCGAGAACAGGGTCGACTTGCCGCCGCCCGACTTGCCGACAAGGCCGACCTTCTGGCCAGGCTCGATGGCGAGGTCGAAATCGGTGAACACGCTGCGCCCGTCCGGATAGTCGAAGGCCACGTGCTGGAAGTCGATCTTCGCGCCCTGGCCGGTCAGCGCCTTCGCTTCCGGATGGTCGACGAGGTCGTGCGGCTGGAGCAGGGTGTGCAGGGCCTCCGAGAGGCGGGCGGTATGCTGGGTGGCATCCACCAGGGCGACCGCGAGATCGCGCGTCGCGGCGAGGATGCGGATGCCGAGCGTGCAGACGAGCACCACCTGACCGTTGGTGGCTTGGCCGACCTGCCACATCGAGATCGCCCAGTAGAGCAGGCCGAAGATCGCGAGCACGGTGAGCACCGCGTGCACGATGCGCAGCTTCTCGAGGTAGAGCAGCGAGGCCCGGCGGGCGCTCATCTCGGTGGCGACGGTGCCCTCGAAGCGGATGCCCTCGCGCTTGAACGCCGAGAAGGCGCGCACCAGCGGCATGTTGCCGACGAGGTCGACCATCTCGCCATCGACGCTCGCGGCCTTGGCCGCGAAGTCGTGGTGCAGCGGCTTGCCGGCCGAGGCCATCTTGAACATCAGCACCACGACCGAGGCGAAGACCCCGGCGAGCACGGCCGCCATCGTGATGTTGACAGTGGCGATGTAGACGAGCGAGCCCGCAGCCGCGACGCAGGGCGGCATCACGTTGAACACGAACATGTTCTCGACCGTGAAGATCGCGTTCGAGGTCGCGGTGATGCGTGAGGCCAGCGTGCCGGGCTGCCGGTCGGCGAAGAAGGTCGGCGAGTGCCCGGTCATGTGCTTGAACAGGTCGCGGCGGATATCCCCGGTCACGCCAACGAAGGTGAAGGCGCCCACGAGCGCCGCCACACGCCAGAGCATGTTGTCGGCCGCGATGAAGAAGATCAGGAGCGCGAGCGCGTTCCAGACGAGACCGGACCCCGGTCCCTTGCCGAGCGCGTCGACCACGCCCTTCAGGGCATAGTCGGTGCTCACCGAGAAGGCGACGGCGCCGAGGACCGAGACCAGGATCACGGCATGCGGCAGTGCACGCCGCTTGAGGTAGCGCCCGACGAAGGCGAAAGGCCTTTCGGCATATTGGCAGAGGTCTTCCATCGCGTTGACCATCTCGAATTCGAACGACGCTGACGGCGGCGGGGCGGACCGATACGGGCGGACAACGGTTCAGACCCGGGCCCGGTGGCGATACCGCCGGGCCCGGATCTGAACCGTCGCCGTGTCGCGCTCCCGGTCGCCGATCCGGCATCCGTCTCGGCAGAGAGCGCTCCAGGGCGGCAACGCGAGAGCGTCGCCATATGTTGCAGTGTCCCGCGCCGATCCGGTCACGCGCGCTAATCCTAATCCGTCCAATCTGAACGTCGCTTGACCGGCAAGCGATTTCGATGCCGCCTCAGCGCGGGTCGGGATCCCGGCGCGTCTCCGGCATCGCGAAGGCGACCAGCAGCGTGGCGGCGAGGCCGACCAACGCGAGGCCCAGGAAGGCGGGGTGGCTGCCGAGCCGATCCGCCATGATGCCGGCGAGCGAGGTGGAAAGCGCGGCGCCGATGCCCATGGCGGTGCCGACTGCACCGAGGGCCAGGTTGAACCGCCCGGTGCCGCGGGTCAGGTCGGAGACGATGAGCGGCACCATCACCCCGAGCACCGAGGCGGAGACCCCATCGAGGACCTGGATGGCGACCAGGAGATAGGGGTTGGTGGTGTAGGCGAGGAGCAGGCCACGCAGCGGCAGGGCGGCGAAGCCGACCAGCAGGACCGGCCAGCGCCCGAATCGCTCGGCCGCGCGCCCGACAGCGGGTGCGCAGACGGCAAGCACCGCCTGGGGAACCATGATGCAGGCCGCGACCAGAACGGTGGCGATCTCGCTCGCTCGCAGAGTCAGGGCGCTGCCGACCAGGGGCAGCATCGCCGCGTTGGCGAGGAAGAAGAGGGTCATGCAGCCGGCGAAGATGAGCAGCCCGCGGTTGCGCAAGAGCGCACGGAGGGCGCCAGCCTCAGCGGGTGCCGGAGTTGCCTCCTGCATGCGAACATTCGCATCGATCTCCTCGGCGCGGATGCGGGAGAGCGCGATCAGCGTCGGCACCACCAGGACTGCGGTAAGGTAGAACACGGCATCGTTCGTCAGATAGTAGCCGCAGGCGCCCATGCCGGCGGCCGCGAGCGCGTTGCCGAGCGCCTGAAAGCTCGCGTTTCGGCCGAGCCGCTCTCCCGCACGCGCATGGCCGACAAGGCCGATGCTGATCGCGGCGATGGCGGGCGTCAGCACGCAACTCGCCGCGGAGTGCACCGCCATGGCGAGCAGCACGATGAGGAAGCTCGGCCAGAGGGCCAGGGCGAGGGCGCTCGCCGAGATCCCGATTACCGCGACGCCCGCCGCGAAGCGCTTCGAGCGCACGGCATCCACGAACGCCCCGCCCGGCACCTGCCCGAGAAGGCTGACCAGACTGCCGACGGTGAGCGCGAATCCGATGTCGGATTGCGTCCACTTGGCCTGCGAGAAATAGACGGCAAGGAAGGGCCCGAAGCCCGTCTGCAGGTTGGCGACGAAGAAGGCGAAGGCGTCGAGGCCCCGGCGGCTGCCGCGCGAGACCTCGGCGCCGATGCCCGCGACCGGCTCGGGCATCGCCGGCGCCGCCTCGCGCGGTGCCTCGGGGGCGGCGTCCTTCAGGCGGCCCGGGCGCGCGCGGAGTTCATGGCGAGGCACTTCGCGCTCCCGGTGCGGGATGGCACGCCGGTCTTTCGGGCGAACCACCGTCATTTATCCGGGGCCTTCTCCGGCGGCTTCTCGACGGAGGGCGTTGGGACAGGCTGAGGTGCCGGCTGGGCGGCGCCCGGTGCCGAGGGCTGGACCGGGACCGATGGCTGTGCCGGGGCGGGCGGCTGAGCTTGAGGTTGAGCTTGGGCCTGCGGCGCGGCTGCCGGCTGCTCGCCCTCGACCGAAGGGCTCGCCGGGCCCAGCACGACGATCGGCTCGCCGGCCTTGTATTCCGGAGAGACGCGGACCTGATTGCGGCTGAGCTGCAGCGAGAGGCGGCCGGGCTTTCCGTCGGTGGTGAAGCGCAGCGCCCGCCAATCCACCGCGATCTTGCGGGTGCCGACGCCGAGGAACCCGCCGAAATCGATGATCGCCGCGCGAGGGCGCCCGTCCTTGTCGATGATCACGTCGATGACACGGCCGAGTTCATCGCCGTTTGCGCTGCGTACGCCCTTGCCGAGCAGGCTTTCGTAATCCTGGGTGTCGAGGACGGTGGCCGGCGTTCCCTGCTGTGGCACGGGCTGGGCCACGGGCGGCACAGCCGGTTGGGCAGGCGCCCCCTGCGGAGCGGGTTGGGCCTGCCCGGCCGGCGGCACCGGCGCCGGGACATTGGGTGGAACGGCGGGCGTCGCGGACGGCGCGGTCTGTGTGGTGCCCGGCTGCGAGCTCCCCTCCCCGGTCTGTGGCGGTTCGGCCGAAGCGGACGCGGTCCACAGGGCGATCGTCGCAGTCGCGAGGATCCGGTCGAGTCTGAACACGGGGTGTCCTTGTCGTTGGGGCGTCACGGCTGGCGTCACAACCGCGCCTTCGGGAGCAGGTTCCGCCAGGGGGCAATGGGTCCTTGACGGCCGACCAAGGCGAAGTTGTGGATCCAGGCGCTGCGTGACGCGGCAAGTTCCGGGCCGCGGCAGGCTGGCCACAGGGTGTGCCTTGGTTTTCGCGCAATCTCAGGCGTAGAGAGGCACTGGAACGACGCGGGCCGCGCGAAAGCGGCCGCGAGAGCGCGAGGATCGACCCATGCCCCTGTCGCCCCTGACCCCGGCGCGCCTCGCGCTCGGCGCGCGACCGCGGCGCGCGCTGCTGCTCGCCGTTTGCCTCGCGGCACTCGGTGGCTGCCAATCGGTCGGCGGCGGCCTCGGCAAGATCCTCGGCGGCGGCGGCGGCGTGATGCCGGCTGGCGATGTCGGCCCCCCGCCTTCCCTGCGGGGCAGCGTTCCCACGCGGACCGCGCGCGCCGATGTCGACCCCGACGCGGCCCCGGCCGCCACGGCTCCGACCCGCTCCCTCGACCTGCCGAAGAACGTCCGCGGCGAGAGCCGTGCCCAGGCGACCGCCGAGCGCCGGATCCGCCGCGAGGAGATCGAGGGCGCCGAGAGCGGTCCCAGCGGATCCAGCGGCATGGCCCCCGCCCTGACGCCGAGCGGCGGCATGGGCGTCGGCGGCCGTTTCTGACGCCTTTTCCCGCCGCGGCGTGAGTGGCGCGGCGCGATGACGGAATGAGGAGCCGTGCCCGACCGCGATGCGGTCGGGCACGGCTTTTTCGTCAGATCGGGTAGCCGCCACCCCGGCCGGCATTGCCGGTGGACAGCCCTCTTGTGGCCCGACTCGGCCGGTTCCCCGACCCTTGCAAGCGCCGCGAGCCCTCCTGTAGGTTCCACTGCGTCGCCCGGCGGTTGCTCCTCCGCGGCGGCCAGACCGATTGCGTGGCGGGGCCGGGCTCGATCCGGCTGACAGCGTTCGTGCGGGCAGCCGGCCGGTACGGACGCCCTGATCGCGCGCCGACCCCGTGCCGACCAATCGGGCGGCCCGCAGGCGCGCAGGGTTGGGAGGGGGACGATGGAAGCAGGTCTGAGCTGGACGGACGAGCGTGTCGCGCTTCTTCGGCGCTTGTGGGAGGACGGCCAGAGCGCGAGCAAGATTGCCGCGCAGCTCGGCGGGGTCACCCGCAATGCCGTGATCGGCAAGGTGCATCGCCTCGGCCTCGCTGGCCGGGCGAAGACGGGCGAGGACGGTCAGGCGCCGGTCCGCGCCCAGCCGGCTCTGGAGATCGAAACCGCAATCGCCGTGGTGGAGGCCGAAGCGCCTGAGCCCGTGGCGATCGTCACACACCGCCCGGCGCCGGAATTTCCGATGCCGACGCCCGCGCAGGCGGCTCCCGCCGAAGCTGTATCCCTCGCGGTATCCCAGCGCGTCACGATCATGGACCTGCGTGAATCCATGTGCCGCTGGCCGCTCGGCGATCCGACGACGCCGGAATTCCGGTTCTGCGGGGCGCGCAGCATCACCGGCCTGCCCTATTGCACGCATCACGCCGAGATCGCCTACCAGCCCGCGGCCGAGCGCAAGCGTGACCGGCGCGTGGCGGGATTCCGCTGAACGGCGCCTCTCCGCGTCGCTGCCGAAGACGATCGGCGGCGCGCAGCCTCTGATCCTTGAGCAAAGCCCATCCGGCAGCGGGTGGGCTTTTGCATATGCGGGACGGTGTATGGCCCGTCTTCAGTGGGCGATCCGGCAAAAGATCGGCCACCAGAGACGTCAGCGGGGCTGAACGCGGCCATTCCGGCTCCTATCTAGACCAGGGTGCGGCGGGCTGCCGCGTGTCATCGGGGGCTCACAACCATGCAGGCAGGGACTTGGTCGCGGCGTTCGGGCGGAGACACCTCCCCGCTCGCGCGGTTCGCCTCGGCGCTCGTCGCGCTGGTGCTGGCGACCTGCCTCTCCGGCTGCGGCGCAATCAACCGCGTGCCAACTCTGGAGGAGCAGGCGAAATCCGCCTGGAGCGAAGTGCAGAACCAGTACCAGCGTCGGGCGGACCTGATTCCCAACCTCGTCGAGACCGTGAAGGGTTACGCCCAGCAGGAGAAGGACGTGCTGATCGGCGTCACGGAGGCACGGGCCAAGGCATCGAGCGTGAAGGTCGATGCCGGCACGGTGAGCGATCCGCAGAAGTTCAAGGAATATCAGGACGCGCAGAACCAGCTGAGCGGCGCCTTGGGTCGCCTGCTGGTGACGGTGGAGCGCTATCCCGACCTCAAGTCGAACCAGAACTTCCTCGCCCTGCAATCGCAGCTCGAGGGCACCGAGAACCGCATCGCCGTGGCGCGGCGGGACTATATCGGCGCGGTCCAGGCCTACAACACGGAGATCCGCACCATCCCCGGTCGCTGGATCGCGAGCTGGTTCTATCCGGAGTCAAAGCCGATGGAGACCTTCGCGGCGACCCGTGATGCCGACCGGCCGCCGAACGTGAAGTTCTAGAGCGCTCCTCAGCCGACTTGGGTGCCGGTTCGGTGCAGGAAAGCGCATCACGCCCTGGATCGCGGGCTGCCGTGCCGGCAGCGCCGTCCAGCATGATCGGACGCCGCGCCTTCGCCTGCGCGGCGGCCCTTCTCTGGCTGGTGGCCACGGCGCTCGCGGCGGACCTTCAGTTTCCGGCGCTGACCGGACGCGTGGTCGACGCGGCCAACCTCCTCACCCCGGACCAGCGCGCCGGGATCGAGGCCAAGCTGAAGGCGCACGAGGACAAGACCTCCGATCAGGTCGTGGTCGCGACGGTGCCGAGCCTGCAGGGCACCACGATCGAGGATTTCGGCAATCGGCTGTTCCGGGATTGGAAACTCGGCCAAGCCAAAACCAATAACGGCGTGCTGCTCCTCGTCGCGCCGGCCGAGCGCAAGGTACGGATCGAGGTCGGCTACGGGCTGGAGGGCGCGCTCACCGACGCTCTGTCCAAGGTGATCATCGCGAGCGCGATCACGCCACGTTTCAAGCAGGGCGACTTCGCTGGCGGAATCGGAGCCGGGATCGACGGCATCCTCGCCATCCTCTCCGGGGATGCGCAGGGATGGCAGCGCAAGCCGCAGGTCCGTGGCGACGAGGTCGATCCCGCCCAGGTCACCCTGTTCGTCGTGCTGTTCCTCGTGATCCTGTTCGTGATGTGGCGGATGAACCGTGCGGGCGGCGGACGCGGCGGCATCATCGTCCTGCCGGGGCCGGGATCCGGAGGCTGGAGCGGCGGCTATTCCGGCGGCTCGTCGGGCGGGTACGGTGGAGGCTTCTCCGGCGGGGGCGGATCGTCGGGGGGCGGAGGTGCGTCCGGTGACTGGTGATCCGCGAACCGAGCTCACGCCGGAGGCGCTGGAGCGCATCGCCGCCGCCGTGGCACGAGCCGAGGCCGGCACGGCGGGCGAGATCGTCGTAATGCTTTGCGCCCGCTCGGGGCTCTATCGTTCCGCCATACTGGTGGCTACCCTCGTCGCTGCTCTGCTCCTGCCATGGCCGCTCATCCTGCTCACGCATTGGAGCGCCGCGGCGATCGCCCTTGCCCAGGCCGGGCTCGCCACCCTGATCCTGGTGGCCGGGCTTCATGAGGGTGCCCGCCTCGCCCTGGTGCCGCGCGGCGCGCGGCGGACCCGGGTTCGGGCCGCCGCCCTTCGTGCCTTCCGAGCCCGCGGCCTCGACCGGACGCGCGGCCGGACAGGGCTGCTGCTCTACATCGCCCTTGCCGAGCACCACGCGGAGATCGTCGCCGATCGCGGGATCCTCGACCGGATCGCTCCGGAATCGTGGGAGTCGATCCTGTCCGATCTCGCTGGCGCGCTCGGGCGCGGCGAGGCGGAGGCAGGGCTCATCCAAGCCGTTGGCCGAATCGGCGAGCGCCTGATGACCGCGCTGCCGGCAGGTCCGGCCGATCCGGACGAGTTGCCGAACCGAGTGATCCTGACCGATTGATCCGGCATGAGCCGCGCATCCGCCGGGACGGCCGCGGATCCTGCCGGGACAAGAGGCTCGAAGCGGCCTATCCCGTTGCGGCCTGACGGAGTTCGAGACCCGATGACCGACCACGGACGCTACCCCTTCAGCCCCCTGCCCGGACGCCCGATCTATGATTGGCCGGGCGCCAAGCGCCTCGCGGTCTACGTCGCGCTGAACCTCGAGACCTTCGATTTCGGTTCGGGGCTCGGCGCGGAGCTGGCGCCGGGTGGCCCGCAGCCGGACGTGCTGAACTACGCCTGGCGCGATTGGGGCAACCGGGTCGGCGCCTGGCGCATCCGCGACATGCTCGATGCCTTGCAGATGCCGGCGAGCATTCTGGTCAACAGCCGGATCTACCGGGACTGTCCGGGCCTGATCGAGGCGTTCCGCGCCCGCGGCGACGAGATCGTCGGACATGGGCGCACCAATTCCGAGCGCCAGGGCATCCTCGACGAGGCAGAGGAACGAGCCTTGATCGCCGAGGCGACCGGGATCCTGACCCGCGAGGAGGGCAAAGCGCCGGCCGGCTGGCTCGGGCCCTGGATCTCGCAATCCCGTGTCACGCCCGATCTCCTGGCCGAGGCGGGCTACCGCTATCTCCTCGACTGGTGCCATGACGACCAGCCGATCTGGTTCGCCACCCGCAACGGCGGACGCATCCTGGCCGTGCCCTACCCGCAGGAGCTCAACGACATCCCGGCCATCGTCGCTCGCAAGGATACCGGGCGCCAATTCGCGGAGGCGATCGTCGACGCCTTCGACGAGATGCTGGAGCAGTCGAAATCCGCGCCTCTGGTGATGGGCATCGCCCTTCACCCCTACATCGTTGGCCAGCCGCAGCGCCTGCGTCCCCTCCGGCAGGCGCTCGCCCACATCGCCCGGCACCGGGACGGCATCTGGATCACCACGGCCGGCGCCATCGCCGAGCACGCGGCCGCGCAGGCGCCGGCGTGACCGGCCCCACTCAGCGCAGGCTGTAATCTTTCGGCCGCGCGCGGCGGGCGCTGCGCAGATAGGCGAGCACCGAATCCGGCCAGTTCACGCTGTTGCGCCCGTTCGCGTCGCGATACCAGCTCATGCAGCCGCCCCGCTGCCAGATGCTGCTATCGAGCCGCGCCTGCAGCCTGTCGAGGAACCGCGCCTGCGCCTCGGGACGGACCTCGATGGCCCGCGCGCCCACCTTAGTCAGGGCCGCGAGGCAGTCGAGCACATGCTGCACCTGAGCCTCGAGCATGAGCAGCATCGAGTTGTGCCCCAGTGCGGTGTTCGGTCCGAGCAGCAGGAAGAAGTTCGGGAAGCCAGCGACGCTGATGCCCTGATGCGCGCCCGCTCCGTCCGCCCAGGCCGCCGCCAGGCTGAGGCCGTCGCGCCCGACGATGGAGGCGCGCGGCAGGCTCGCCGCCACGTCGAAGCCGGTCGCGAAAATCAGCACGTCGAGAACGTGCTCCGTCCCGTCTTCCATCGCCACGCCGGACGGCGTGATCGCGCGGATCGAGCCAGTCTCCACCGTGACGTTCGCCCGCTGGAGCGCCGGGTAGTAATCGTCGGAGATCAATACGCGCTTGCAGCCGAGACGGTAGGTCGGCCGCAGCTTGGCGCGCAGGGCCCGGTCCGGCACCGACCGGAACAGGTGATGGCGGGCGAGCTTCTCCGCCAGGCCGGTCAGGGTCGAGACGCGGGTGAAGCCGGCAAGCGCCCGCACCTCGTTCCGCCAGAACAGGCGTGCCCGCTCCAGGCGGCGGGTGAGAGGCAGGCGCCGGAAGAGCGCCTGCCGCCAAGCCGCGACCGGCCGGTCGCCGCGCGGCACGATCCAGGGCGGGCTGCGCTGGAACAGGGTGAGTTGCCCGGCCAGCGGCGCGATCTGCGGAACGAACTGGATCGCGCTCGCGCCCGTGCCGATGACACCGATGCGCTTGGCCTGCAGATCGCAGCCATGGTCCCAGGTCGCCGAGTGGAACTGCGCGCCGGCGAAGCTCTCGCGGCCCGGGATCGGCGGGACGGCCGGATGGTGCAAGATGCCCATTCCCGAGGCAATGGCGCGGGCCTCGAGCGGTCCGCGGCTGGTCTCGACCCGCCACAACCCTGCGGCCTCATCCCAGGTGGCGCCGCGGAAGGCCGTCGAGAGACGCAGGAGCGGACCGAGCCTCTCCTGCGCGACCACATCGCGCATATAGGCCGCGATCTCCGGCTGGCGGGCGTAGGCGCGCGTCCAGTCGGCCTTGGGAGCGAAGGAGAGCGAGTAGAGATGAGAGGGGACGTCGCAGGCCGCGCCCGGATAAGTGTTCTCGCGCCAGGTGCCGCCGACCGCCTCGGCCTTCTCGATCACGAGGAGCGGGCCGACCCCGGCCGCGCGGGCGCGGATCGCCATGGCGATTCCCGAGAAACCCGCCCCGACGACGAGGAGGCCGAGCACCTCCCGCGGCAGGGTCGGCTCGCCGTTCATGCCCGGCCCGCGCCGGCGTGCCGCCTCATGAAGGCGGCGGCGGTGTCGAGGGAGCGGCGCGCCTCCGGCAGGCGGTGATCGGCGAATTGCCAGACGTGGTTGACCACCGGAAAGACCTCGGCGGTGGCGTCGACGCCGTGGGCCCGCGCCTTCTCCGCCATCCGGACGGAATCGTCGCGCAGGATCTCGCGCTCGCCGACATGAAACAGCAGCGGCGGCAGACCTGTCGGGTCCGCATAGATCGGCGAGGCCTCCGGATCGCGCGGGTCGTGCCCGGCGAGGTACATCGGCCCGAGATTGGCGAGCGATTGGGGGTTGAACATCGCGTCCCGCAGCGCGTTCGAGACCCGCGATCCGGTGGTGGCGGCGAGGTCCGTGACCGGCGAGAACAAGGCGGCGGCGCGCGGCATCGGCAGGCCTCGGTCGCGGGCGGCGAGCATCACGGCGAGCGCGAGGTTGCCGCCAGCTGAATCGCCCGCGATGCAGGCCGGACCGCCCTCCGCGAAGGCGCACCACGCCGCCAGAGCGTCGTCGCGGCCGGCGGGAAACGGGTTCTCGGGAGCAAGCCGGTAATCCGGCGCGAACACGGTGAAGCCGCGCGCGGCCAAGCCGCCCGTCACCGGACGATGGGTCTTCGGCGAGCAGGCGACGAAGCCTCCGCCATGGATGTAGAACAGGCGGAGGCTGTCCCCGGACCGGGGCCGCACCCACTCGCCCGCCACGCCGCCGAGGCTTCCGGACTCGTAGGTGGCGGCTGGTGGATCCGGGAAGGTGGCGCCGTCGAAGATCCGCCGCACCTGCGCGATGTCGTCCATCGCGCCGAGCCGCGCACGGACGTTCCGTCTGACCATCCAGGCTCCGATATAAGCGCGCAGGCTTGCCATGTTCAGTTCGCCGCTCGCGAAAGGCGCTGGATCAGCCGCCAGTAATCGACCGGCAGCAAGCGCTGGATCAGCGAGGCGTAGCGCGCATCCTTGCCGATCACCACCCGCGCTTCCCGCTGCTCCACGGCGTCGAGGACCTTGCGCGCCGTGAAATCCGGCGAGAGCTTCAGGAAGGACTGGAAATCGGCCCGCGCTTTCTCGAAGGCGAGGCGCGTCGCCTCCACCGTGGCGGCGTCACCCTCGGGCCGCGGGCCGCGCGCACTGCGCGCGATCGGCGTGTCGACGCCGCCCGGATGGACCACCGTCACGCCGAGGCCGGTTCCAGCATATTCGTGGCGCAGGGCTTCCGAGAAGCCGCGAACTGCGAACTTGCTCGCGGCATAGGCTGCCTGTCCCGGCGGCGCGATCAGCCCGAACAGGCTCGACATATTGACGATCTGGGCCAGGGGCTCCCGCGCCAGCATCGGCAGGAAGGCGTGCGTGACCCGCATCACGGCGCGCAGATTGATGTCGAGAAGCCAGTCCACGTCGTCGGGATGGACGTCGGCGAAGCGGCCGCCCAGCGCCACGCCGGCATTGTTGACCAGCAGGTTGAGCCGGCCAAATTCCGCCTCGACCGCCCGTGGGAGCGCACGGATCGCCTCGGCATCCGTAAGGTCGGCCACATGCTTCGAGACCGCGACGCCGTGTGGCTCGACGATCCCCTCCACCGCGTCGAGGCCGGCCGCGTCCCGATCGACCATCGCGACGGCGCAGCCGCGCGCCGTGAGCGCGATGACGAGCGCGGCGCCGATGCCGCTGGCCGCGCCGGTGACAAGCGCCACGGACCCGCGAAACCGAAAGTTCTGAGCCAAGGCCAACCCCCAGCGCCGTTCCCGAGCCACCTGCGGCGCCGGCGCGACAGCGACGCCGGGCACAATTGTCTAGAGCATCGTCGACGATCTCGGGATCACGGACGGTGCTCTGTCCGATCGCGTCTCCCGCCTTGTCTCTCGCGGAACCGGGAACCGGTTTCGCAAAAATACTCGAGAGCCGATCGATACCCTGCGCGCCTCTCCGCCGAACCGGCGGCGAGCGCTCCGAGGCCATTACCCCATCCCGGTGCCGACCGGTGTGCCCCCGGAGTCGCAGTCAGAGCCTCGCACGGCGCCCCCGACGCGGACTGGCCCGAAGCTTCCATCGGACCTCGAACCCCGACACGCCCGCGCGAGACCATGATCGACCGTCTGATCCACGCTCTCCTCAGCATCACGCTCCTCCTGGCGGTTGCGGTGCTGTTCTCCACGAACCGGCGGGCGATCCGCCCACGTGTGGTGCTCTCGGCGCTCGCGCTGCAGGTGGGACTCGGTGCCCTCGTGCTGTTCTGGGATCCGGGACGCGAAGGCCTGAGGGTGGCCGCCGATGCGGTGCAGACGGTCCTCGCCTACGGCGACCGCGGCACCGCCTTCCTGTTCGGCGGCCTCGTCGAGCCGAAGATGTTCGAGCTGTTCGGCGGCTCGGGTTTCATCCTGGCCCTCCGGGTGCTGCCGCAGATCCTCTACGTTTCGGCCCTGATCGGCGTGCTCTACCATCTCGGCGTCATGCAGGCCTTCGCGCGGGCCCTCGGCGCCGCCCTGCGCCGGCTGCTCGGCACATCGCCGATTGAATCCTTCTCGGCGGTGATCACCATCGCCATCGGGCAGAGCGAGATCGCGGTGGCCCTGCGCCCGTTCCTGCCGCTGCTGACCGGGTCCGAGCTCTTTGCCGTGATGACGAGTGGGGCGGCCTCCACCGCGGGCTCGATCCTGGCCGGCTACGCGGCCCTCGGCGTGCCGATGACCTACCTCCTCGCAGCCTCGGTGATGGCCATCCCCGGCGGGCTCCTCTACGCGAAGATCCTGATGCCCTCGACGGAGCCGACGCGCATTCTGACGACGCGCGTGACCTTCGGCGAGACCCGGGCGGCGAACCTCATCGAGGCCGCGGCCGACGGCACGCAGAAGGGCCTCGCGGTGGCCGTCGCGGTGGGTGCGATGCTGATCGCCTTCGTCGGCCTGATCGCCCTCGCCAACGGCCTTCTCGGCGGCCTCGGAGCCCTTCTTGGCTTCCCGCAGGTCTCGATCGAGGGCCTTCTCGGGCCGGCGCTGAGCCCGATCGCGTGGCTCCTCGGCGTACCCTGGGAGCAGGCGGCCCTGGTTGGCGGCGCGATCGGCCAGAAGATCGCCTTCAACGAGTTCCTGGCCTACGCCAACCTGTCACCGACCCTGAAAGCCGGCAGCCTCGACCCGCGCAGCACGGCCATCGTCTGCTTCGCACTCTGCGGCTTCGCGAACTTCGCCTCGATCGCGATCCAGCTCGCGAGCTTTTCGAGCCTCGTGCCGGAGCGGCGGGCGGAGGTCGCCCGCTACGGCCTGCGCGCGATCCTGGCCGGCACGCTCTCGAACCTCACGAGCGCGGCCATCGCCGGCCTGTTCATCGGCGCCTGAGCGGTCGTCAGGCCGCGGCGCGCGTCACCGCGTCGACGACCTCGTCCACCACCTCGGTGACGAGTCCGCGATCGTCACCCTCGGCCATCACGCGGATGACCGGCTCGGTGCCGGAGGGCCGGATCACGAGGCGGCCGGACTGGCCGAGCCGCTCGCGGGCCTGCTCGATGGCCGTCACCACACTGTCGTGGCGCAGCGGCTCGCCGGAGCGGTAGCGGACGTTCTTGAGGATCTGGGGCAGCGGCTCGAAGCAGTGGCAGACCTCGCTCACCGGCCGGTTCTGCCGCTGCACCACGCTGAGAAGCTGGAGCGCCGCCACCAACCCGTCGCCCGTGGTGGTGTAGTCCGACATGATGATGTGACCGGACTGCTCGCCGCCGAGATTGTAGCCGTGCTCGCGCATATGTTCGAGCACGTAGCGGTCGCCGACCGCGGTACGGGCGAGTCCGAGGCCGATCCCGCCGAGGAAGCGCTCCAGGCCGAGATTCGACATGATGGTGGCGACGATGCCGGGCTGGGCGAGGCGCTCGTCCTCCTTCCAAGACCGGGCGACCACCGCCATGAGCTGGTCGCCGTCGACCACATGGCCCTTCTCGTCCACGATCAGCACGCGGTCGGCATCGCCGTCGAGGGCGATGCCGATATCGGCGCGGCGCTCGCGCACCTTGGCGACCAGGGCGGCCGGCGCCGTCGAGCCGACATCGCGGTTGATGTTGAAGCCGTCAGGCTCCGTGCCGATGGCGATGACCTCGGCGCCGAGCTCCCACAGCGTCTCCGGAGCGACGCGGTAGGCGGCGCCGTTGGCGCAATCGACCACCACGCGCAGCCCGTCGAGGGTGACCGAACGGCCGAGCGTGCGCTTGGCGAACTCCACGTAGCGGGCATGCACGCTCTCGATGCGCTTGGCCCGGCCGAGATCCTGCGAGCCGGAGAGCCGCTTGTGCAGCTCGCCATCGATCAATGCCTCGATCTCGCGCTCGATCGTGTCGTTGAGCTTGAACCCGTCGGGACCGAACAGCTTGATGCCGTTATCCTCGTAGGGATTGTGCGAGGCGGAGATCATCACGCCGAGATCGGCGCGCATGGAGCGCGTCAGCATGGCCACCGCCGGCGTCGGCACCGGACCGAGCAGCAGCACGTCCATGCCGACCGAGGTGAAGCCGGCGACCAGAGCCGTCTCGATCATGTAGCCCGAGAGCCGGGTATCTTTGCCGATGACGACGCGGTGGCGATGCTCGCCGCGCTGAAAAACGAGGCCCGCCGCCTGGCCGACCTTGAGCGCCAGCTCCGGCGTGATGACGCCGTTCGCCCGGCCGCGGATGCCGTCGGTGCCGAAGTACTTTCTCACTGCCGTCGATCCCGGTTCTCTCGAGGCCCTTATACCGTAGCTGTCTGCCGGGCTGGTATCGAAGCGTGGCGAATCGATGGTACCGGCTTCAGATAGGCTTAACCTGTCAGGGGCGCGTGCTTCTGACGGAGCGCAAAAACGCGAAACGGCGGGGCATGCCCCGCCGTCGCGTCGCTGTCTGTCGTACGGCTCAGGCCTGCGGCTGCGGCTCCAGTCCGCCGTCATTCTCCTTCGGCCGGCCGCGGCCGGCGGTCGGGACGGAGGAGCCGCGGGCCGGGGTCGGCGGCACGTCGCCGCCGTCGCGGACCGGGGGCTGACCCTTGATGAGGTTGCGGATCTCCTCGCCGGTCAGGGTCTCGTATTCGAGGAGCCCCTGCGCCAGCGCCTCCAGGTCGTCCTTGTGCAGGCCGAGGATGCGGCGCGCCTCTTCCAGGCCGGCCTCGACGAGGCGGCGGACCTCGGCGTCGATCTTCTGGGCGGTCGCCTCCGAGACCGATTGCTGCCGGCCCATCGACATGCCGAGGAAGACCTCGTCGTTGTTGTCGCCGTAGGCCACGGTGCCGAGCTCCGGCGAGAAGCCCCAGCGGGTGACCATCATCTTGGCGAGCCGCGTCGCCTGCTCGATGTCCGACTGCGCGCCCGAGGTGACCTTCTCGGGGCCGAAGATCATCTCCTCGGCGATACGGCCGCCCATCATGATGGCGAGCCGCGAGGTCATCTGCTCGTAGCTCATCGAGAGCTTGTCACGCTCCGGCAGCTGCATGACCATGCCGAGCGCCCGGCCGCGCGGGATGATCGTCGCCTTGTGGACGGGATCGGTCGCCGGCACGTTGAGGGCGACGATGGCGTGGCCGCCTTCGTGGTAGGCGGTGAGCCGCTTCTCGTCCTCGGTCATCACCAGGGTGCGCCGCTCGGCGCCCATCATGACCTTGTCCTTGGCGTCCTCGAACTCGTGCATCGTGACGATGCGCTTGCCGCGACGGGCCGCCAGCAGAGCCGATTCGTTGACGAGGTTCATCAGGTCCGCGCCCGAGAAGCCGGGCGTGCCGCGGGCGATGGTCTTCAGGTCGACATCGGGAGCGAGCGGCACCTTGCGCACATGGACGCGCAGGATGCGCTCGCGGCCGGTCACGTCCGGGTTCGGCACCATGATCTGGCGGTCGAAGCGGCCGGGACGCAGAAGCGCCGGGTCGAGCACGTCGGGCCGGTTGGTGGCGGCGATGATGATGACGCCTTCGTTCGCCTCGAAGCCGTCCATCTCCACGAGGAGCTGGTTGAGGGTCTGCTCGCGCTCGTCATTGCCACCGCCGAGGCCGGCGCCACGGTGACGGCCGACGGCGTCGATCTCATCGATGAAGATGATGCAGGGCGCGTTCTTCTTGGCCTGCTCGAACATGTCGCGGACGCGGCTTGCGCCGACGCCGACGAACATCTCGACGAAGTCCGAACCGGAGATCGTGAAGAACGGCACGTTCGCCTCACCCGCGACGGCGCGGGCGATCAGGGTCTTGCCGGTGCCGGGCGGGCCGACGAGGAGTACGCCGCGCGGGATGCGGCCGCCGAGTCGCTGGAACTTCTGCGGGTCGCGCAGGAACTCGACGATCTCCTGCAGGTCCTCCTTGGCCTCCTCGACGCCGGCGACGTCCTCGAAGCTGACGCGGCCATGAGCCTCGTTCAGGAGCTTGGCCTTCGACTTGCCGAAGCCCATGGCACGGCCCGCGCCGGACTGCATCTGTCGCGACAGGAAAATCCAGGCACCGATGAAGACGAGAATCGGGAGCCAGCTCACAAGAAGCTGGATGAACCACGGCGTGTTGTCGGACGGCGGACGCGCGGTGATCTGGACGCCCTTGCCCTGGAGCTTGGAGACCAGGCTCGGGTCGTTCGGCGCGTAGCTGGTGAAGTTGCCGCCGCCCACATAGGTGCCGCTGACGTCCTGCCCGGAGATCACCACCGACTGGATCTTGCCGGCATCGGCATCATTCAGAAGCTGGCTGTAGGCGATCTCGCTGCCGCCGCCGCGATGACCCGGATTCTGGAACAGGGTCACGAGGGCGAGCACGAGCAGGAAGATGACGACCCACAAGGCAAAATTGCGAAAATTCGGGTTCATCTACCGATCCTTGAGGCGTGCCGCCCCCCTCGGCCGGCTCCGCCGGTCGATCCTGCACGCCCGCCCAATGTAGGCAGTGGCCTATCCCTTGCCAAGTAACTCGGTCGGCCCTGCGGCGCGGCGCGGGGGCGCCGGAGCGAGGCGGATCGTGCCGTCGCCTCCGACGGCGACCAGAAAGCCGCGGAAGGTGCGTCTCAGGGGCATCCCGGCGGCAAGCGCTGGCCGGATCTCGCCGAGGAGCCGCTCCAGCCGCTCCAGCCGCCCCTCCGCGGCGCCGGCCCGCGCGAGCGCGAGGTCGAGCACCCGCAGGGCAATCGCCTCGGGGAGATGGGCCAGGGCTCGGCCGTCGAGGCAACGCGATTCTTTCGATGCGAGACGCGCGAGAGCATCCTCCGCAATCACACGCAGAGCGTCGTCGTCCCGGGCCGCACGCTCGGCGAACCGGGCGAGACGCGCGGCCGTGAGCCCCTCCCGTTCGAGGAGCGGGCGCAACTGGCGGAGCCGGGTGCGGGCGAAGCGCTCGTCGGCGTTCGACGGATCGCGCTGGTAAGCGATGGCCTTCGCCTCGCACCACGCGACCAGGTCGGCCTTGGCGAAGGCGAGGAGCGGCCGGGCGAGGACGAGGCCGGGGGTCAGGCTGCGTTCGCGTCGCATCCCGGCGAGCCCCGCCGGGCCGCTGCCGCGGGCAAGCCGCATCAGCACCGTCTCGGCCTGATCATCCAGGGTATGCCCGGTCAGGAGAAAGGCCGCGCCCGTCTGCGCGGCATGGGCGGCCAGAAGACGGTAGCGCGCGGCACGCGCCGCCGCCTGGAGCCCGGCGCGCGGATAGGGGCCTGTCCAGACGAGGATCCGGTGGGAGAGGCCGAGGACGTTCGCCTGCCGCGCCACCGCCTCGGCCTCCGTCCGCGCCTCCGGGCGCAGGCCGTGATCGACGGTGGCGACGGTCAGCGATGCCGGGCCACGCGACGCGGCGGCGGCCAGCATCAACGCGGTCGAATCGGGGCCGCCCGACACGGCGAGCAGGCAACCGGCTCGCAGATAGGGGGCAAGCGCGGCGTTCAGGCGTTCGTCGAGGGAGTCGCCGCTCAAGCGGCGCAGCGGGCGCGCTTCTGCTCCCGCGCCACGCCCTGACGGACGTTCGAGCCGGCACTCGGGAACTTACGCTCGAGCTCGGCCAGAGTCGCGCAGGCCTGCTCGCGGGCGCCCAGCGCGTTGAGCGAGACGCCGAGCTTCAGCATGGCCTCGGGGGCCTGGGCCGAGCGGGCATAGTCGGTCGAGACCTTCAGGAACTGCTCTGCTGCCTCGCGGTTGCGGTTGCGCTGCAGGTAGCTCTCGCCCAGCCAGAAGGTGGCGGCGGGCACGCGCCCGTCGCGCGGATGGGACTGGATGAACTGGCGCAGATCCATCTCGGCCTGCTCGTAGCGGCGGGCCTGGATATGGCCCATCGCCGTCTCGAAGTCCGAGACGGCGTCGCCCGTGGCCGTGGCGGCGACACTGCCGCTCGGCCGGTCCGGCAGGGCGCCGGTGGTTCCGACGCGGGATGGCGGCCGCAGATCGACAGGCTCGTCGTAGCCGGGCGTGCCGGCCTCCGCGTCGTCGGACGGCTCGATCGCCCCGCGCGGCAGCGGCCGCGGCTGGGCGGACGGCGCCGCGGCGAGCGGCATGGAGGGCGTCGTGGAGCCGAACTGCTGCGGCGCTCCGGGTTGGCCGGGGCTCTGCTCCGGATCGAAGGCGTCGCCGCGCTTATGAGGTTTGGCCGCCGGGCTGCCCGAACCGGGATTGGCGCCATCGACCTTGCCGGGACTGGTGGGCGCCGGCTTGGCGCCACCGCCCTTGCCCTCCTGCAGGCGGTACTCGACGTCCTCCTGGAACTTGCGCAGCTGCTCCTTGAGCTGACGGTTCTCGTACTGGAGCGTCTCGATCTGGCCAGCCATCATCCGCGACTGGTTCTCCAGGCGATTGAGGCGCACCACGAATTCCGCCGCGTCCTGGGCGCCGGCGGGCAAGCAGGCCGTGAGGACGAGGCAAGTCGAGAGCAGGGTTGCGCGGAGCATGGCTGTCGGCACGTCGAAGCGGACGGGGCACTCTCTCGCGCCGGTCGGAAGCCGCTTCGGCGGAGAATGCCCCCGGGGTCGGCGGCGCTCCTGCGCCGCGGCGGCCCCGGGTAGCAGATGCGCGGCGCCGCGGCAAAAATGCGGCGCCGACGCAGGTCAGATGTCGCGTGTCAGGACCCGGCCCCCCGGTCGAGCACGGTGACGGCACGGCGGTTCTGCGACCAGCAGGAGATGTCGTTGCAGACCGCCACCGGACGCTCCTTGCCGTAGGAGACCGTGCGCATGCGGCCGGAGGCGATGCCGCGGGACGCGAGATAGTCGTTCACGGCCTGGGCACGGCGAGCGCCGAGAGAGAAATTGTACTCGCGGGTGCCGCGCTCGTCGGCATGGCCCTCGATGAGGAAGGTGTAGCGCGGGTAGCGCTGCAGCCAGGCGGCCTGCTTGTCGAGGGTGGCGGTCGCGGTCGGAGTCAGATCGGTCGAGTCCGACTCGAAGAAGACGCGATCACCGATGTTGACGACGAAGTCCTGGGCGCTGCCCGGCGTGCCGGCGCCGCCGACACCGCCCGCGAGGCCGGAGGCGTCCGCGAGATCCGAATCCTTCGAGCAGGCGGCAAGGCTCAGGGCTGCGCAGAGCGCGAGGCCAACCGAGACGGCGCGCAGACGCGGGGGATGGCTCATGGTTCTCAAGCTCCTTGAGGCGGATCGCGGGCCATCCGCCGGATGCGGGGGGGCGGCCGTTCCGATGCCGCTTCACTCTACGGCCGTCATAGGATGGCCGAGTTAAGCGAAGGTTCCGTCAACCTTGACAGGCGCTTTCGAGCAGGCTCCCGCACGCAGTGCCGTGCGCCCGCGCACCTCCTCCAAGGCGTCCGTGCCGGAGATCCGGCTGCCTGTTCTCGCGCGCGGAATACGGCGCGGCAGCGGCAGCCTGTTGCGGGACGATCATGTGGTGCCCGCGCGTTGCGGCAGTGCAACAGGAATTCGGCGAACCGGATCCGCATAGCGCGATCGGTTGCGTAAGAGCGAGTTAACGGGGCCTCAACCATCTTGGCGGCGATCTAGTCCGAACGGCACACCGGATCGGCCCATGCGTCCCGTACAGAACGTCCTCGTGGTCGAAGACAGCTACATCCTGCTCGACATTGTCGCGCAGCTCTGCGCCTCGCAAGGCGTCCGGGTCATCGAGGCGTCGAGCGGCGAGGCGGCCCTGACCGTCCTGCGCGGCCGAGGCCAGGAGATCGACTGGCTGTTCACCGACATCCATCTGCCGGGACTCATCGACGGCTGGACCGTGGCCGAGGCCTTCCGCGCCCTGCATCCGGATCGTCCGGTGGTCTACACCTCGTCGGGCACCGGCCGGAATTCGCGGGCCGTGCCGGGCAGCCTCTACCTGCGCAAGCCCTTCCAGATCCGCGAGGTCAACGCGCTGGTGCGCATGATGATCGAGGGCATCTCCGATACGGACCTGCGGGCGGCGAGCTGAGACCGCGCGTCACCGCGTCTTCGCTGCCAGGAAAACCTCGGTGATCCAGGGCGCCTCGACCCAGGTGTCGACGCGCGGACAAGCCAGCGCCTCCGGCTTCAGCGTGTCGTAGATCGCGAAGCTCTTCGCCAGGAAGCCGCGCAGATCGTACAGCTGCGGGAAGGCCTCGCCCTGGGGTTTGGTCTTGAACAGGTACGAACCAGTGAGCCCGAACAGGTCGGCGATCGCCGGGTAGACCGGCCAAACCACGTCGCGGACCAGTTCGTCGCCGAGATAATCCTCCATCTCGACAGGCTCCGGGTTGAAGCCGCTCTCCACCAGAAGACGTCGGGCGATATCGCCGATCACGAAGGCCTTCGGGTGGTTGACCACGTGCATGAAGGCGCCGCGGCGGCTCCAGCGGGCAACCTCACGCTCCAGGCCGAAATTCATCGAGGCCGCGTTCGCGATGAGTTCCCGCACCGCCGGATCCCAGTGGTCGAGATAGCCGAGACGCTGGAACACGTCCTCGCGGAACAGGCTCGCCGTCTGCGCCACGTCGAGGCCGAGGCGGTAGGCGCAGAGCGCGATGGCCGAATGGTACTGGCCGAGCGGCGACGGAGCGAGCTTCTGGTCGGCGAGGCTCTGCGTGCGCCCGGCATAGACCATGTCCGGGTGGAAGGCCGAGAACACGATCGTCGGGAACTGCTTCAGCCGGCCCTCGCGCGCGTGCAGGGTGCCGATGTCGCCGCCCGGCAGCAGGCCGCCGGGGAAGGCTTGTGAGAAGACGTGGTCGAATCCCGCGACGGTGCGGACAAGCCCCTCGATGTCGCCGTGGTCGCGCTTCAGCGTGCCCATCGAGAAGTAGGTGACGCGCGCGTCCGGCGCGAGGAGGCGCAAGGCCTGCGCCACGCCGCGGGCCTGGCAATTGCCGAGCACGGCCACGCTCGGGCCCGTGCGGGGCGCCTCGGCGGCCCGCGCCCGCCACGGTGTTGCCCAGGAAGGTGCCGACAAGGTGAACGCGCTGCGGGCGCGTCGGGGCAGGTCGTGCAGGGCCAAGGTGCGCGCCGGGTCTCGCGAAAGCCGGAGGGTCGGGGTATCGCGACCGTCCGGACGTGTCGAACTCTGAGGATCGGGAATGGGTGCAAATCCGTATACGGGTCTACCGGCCGAGCGATTCTGGCGCAAGGTCGTGACCAACGTGCCGCCCTTCGCCGTCAACCCGCATCCGAAGGAGACCTTCGCCATCGGCCGCGGCGACCGGGTCGCAACGGGCGGCTCCTGCTTCGCCCAGCGCGTCGCCGAGGCCCTGCGCGAGGCCGGCTTCAACTACTACCTGACCGAATCGGCACCGGGGAACATGAGCGCCGCCGAGGCGCATGAGCGCCAGTTCGGCACCTTCTCAGCCCGCTACGGCAACCTCTACTACACGCGCCAGTTCGTGCAGCTCTTCGACAGGGCCTATGGCCGCTACGAGCCCGAGCTGAAGGCCTGGCTGCGCGAGGACGGACGCTACGTCGATCCGTTCCGGCCGACCGTCGAACCCGCGGGCTTCGCCAGCGAGGCCGAGGTGGTGGCCGCCCGCGACGCGCACCTCGCCGCCGTGCGCCACCTCTTCGAGACGCTTGACGTGTTCGTGCTGACTCTGGGGCTGACCGAGGGCTGGCGCTGGCGCGGTGACGGGGCAGCCCTGCCGCTCGCCCCGGGCGTGGCCGGCGGCACCTTCGATCCGGACCTCTACGAGTGCGTGAACGCGGGCGCCGCGGAGGTGCTCGGCGACCTCAAGGGCTTCCTGGAGCGGCTCTGGAGCGTGAACTCGAAGGCCCGGGTGATCTTCACCGTCTCGCCGGTGCCGATGATCGCGACCTACATGGACCGGCACGTCATGGAGTCGAACAGCTACTCCAAGTCGGTGCTGCGCGTGGCCGCGGGCGAGGTCTGCGCATCGGGTGATCCGCGGGCCGTGTACTTCCCCGCCTACGACATCGTCACCAGCAACGTGAATGCGGGCCGCTACTACAACGAGGACCAGCGCACCATCAACGACGCGGGCGTGCGGCACGTGATGCGCCTGTTCCTCTCGACCTTCGCCAAGGACCGCGCGACGCCTGCTCCGGCCTCGGCGGCAGCGGACATCACGGCGGAGTACGAGGGCTCCGCCGGCGTGATCTGCGACGAGGAGCAGATCGAGCGCAGCGTGGCGTGAGGCTGCGTCCCCCTCCCCCGTCGCGGGGGAGGGAGATGGCGCCCGCTCAGAGCGGGATGTTGTCGTGCTTCTTCCAGGGCTGCTCCATCTCCTTGGTGCGCAGCATGCTGAGCGCCCGGGCGATGCGCTTGCGCGTGGAGTGGGGCATGATCACCTCATCGATATAGCCGCGCTCGGCCGCGACGAAGGGCGAGAGGAAGCGGTCCTCGTACTCCTTGGTGCGCTCGGCGATCTTGGCCTCGTCACCGATCTCCGCGCGGAAGATGATCTCGACCGCGCCCTTGGCGCCCATCACCGCGATCTGCGCGGTGGGCCAGGCGTAGTTCACGTCGGCGCCGACATGCTTCGAGGCCATCACGTCGTAGGCGCCGCCGAAAGCCTTCCGGGTGATCACCGTGACCAGCGGTACCGTCGCCTGACTGTAGGCGAAGAGCAGCTTGGCGCCGTGCTTGATCAGGCCACCGTATTCCTGCGCCGTACCCGGCAGGAAGCCCGGCACGTCCACGAAGGTGACGATCGGGATCGAGAAGGCGTCGCAGTAGCGCACGAAGCGGGCCGCCTTCCGCGAGGCATCCGAATCGAGCACGCCCGCCAGAACAAGGGGCTGGTTCGCCACGAATCCGACGGTGCGGCCCTCGATGCGGCCGAAGCCCGTGATGATGTTGCGGGCATAGGCGCCCTGGATCTCGAAGAAGTCGCCTTCATCGACCACGCGGCGGATCAGTTCGCCCATGTCGTAGGGCTTGTTCGGGTTGTCCGGGATCAGCGTGTCGAGGGCGGTGTCGAGGCGGAGCGGATCATCAAAGCTCTCGATCTGCGGCACGCCGTCGATGTTGTTGGCGGGCAGGAAGTCGAGCAGGCGGCGGATCTGCAGGATCGCCTCGACGTCGTTCTCGAAGGCACCGTCGGCGATCGAGGACTTGGTGGTGTGGATCTTGGCGCCGCCGAGCTCCTCGGCCGTAACGACCTCGTTCGTCACCGTCTTCACCACGTCCGGGCCGGTCACGAACATGTAGCTCGTGTCGCGCACCATGAAGATGAAGTCGGTCATCGCCGGCGAGTAGACGTCGCCGCCCGCGCAGGGGCCCATGATCACCGAGATCTGCGGGATGACGCCGGACGCCATGACGTTGCGGCGGAAGACCTCGCCGTAGCCGCCGAGCGCGGCCACGCCCTCTTGGATGCGCGCGCCGCCGGCATCGAAGATGCCGATGATCGGAGCGCGCATCTTCAGCGCCATGTCCTGCACCTTCACGATCTTGGCGGCATGCGTCTCGGAGAGCGAGCCGCCGAAGACCGTGAAGTCCTTCGAGAACAGGAACACCGTGCGGCCGTTCACCGTGCCCCAGCCGGTGATCACGCCGTCGCCGGGGATCTTCTGGTTCTCCATGCCGAAATCGGTGGAGCGGTGCTGCACGAACATGTCGAACTCTTCGAACGACCCGTGGTCGAGCAGGAGTTCGATGCGCTCGCGCGCCGTCAGCTTGCCGCGCTTGTGCTGGGCTTCCACCCGCTTCTCGCCGCCTCCGAGCCGCGCTTGTGAGCGCCGCTGCTCGAGCTTCTCGAGAATGTCCTTCATGGGGTGGGCCTCGGGGCTGGATTGGCGTTGGCGTCCCGGCCGGCAGCCGCTCTCTACGGCGAGCTTGACGGTCGAACTATGCGGGCCCCTTAGCACGAAGGTTTCGTCGGCGAAAACGGGCCTTCAGGCCAAGATCCTCAGGCGAGGGCCGCCACCGTGGCCGCCGCCTCGAATTCGGCCCGGCGCTTGGCGAGGCGCTCCTCGGCTTCCGCGTCGTGGCCCCAGGCCTCGGCCTGGTAGGTCTCGTCCACATGCGCCGCCGCCCAAGCCTCGGCGGGATCGAGGCGCCCGCGCAGGACGGCGAGCGCGAGGATCAGCGAGCCCGTGAGCGTCGTCATGGTGTGGAGCGCGGCGAGCCCGAACGGGCTCTCGACGGCCTCGATCGCCCGGCGCAGGGCCGCCACCGATTCCGCGGGCTGGGCCACGTGCATCACGCCCTCGCTGAGGATCGGCCGGACGCCGAGCGCCTCACGCGCCCAGTCGAGCACGGGGTCCCAGGCCGCGGCCTGGGCCGAGACGAGGCGATCGGGTCCCTCGGCCCGGTAGGCGAGCAGGTCGGTGCCGGCATAGGCCGCGAGATCCTCGACCACGGCCTCCCGGCGCGGCGCGACGCCATCGAGCGTCGTGTTGACGAGGCGGGTGACCGGCATCGTCGCGGGATCGATCTCCGCGCCTTGTGCTTCCCACTCGGCCGCCAGGATCGCCGCGAGATCGGCGCTCGGCACCTGGAGGGGACTGCGGGCCGGTGTGTTGGCCGGACGGCCGTCGAGAGTCAGCCGATAGCCGCCCTCCCCCGCCGCGAAGCCGGCCTCCTTGTAGAACCGCTTCGGCAGGGCCGGCTTGGTCTGGTTGCGCACCGCCTTCAGCGGGTCGAGGGGCGCCTCCGAGCCGTCACCGGTCCGGTCCTTCATGCTGTCGTCGCTCATGAGGGCCAGATAGGCCATCGTCCACCCTGGCGCGAGGGCCGCCGATCGTCTGTTCGCCGATGTTCGCACCTCAATCGGACTTGCCGAAAAGAGCACCGAGGCCGGCAGCGTCGTCCACCACCGTGACCGCACCTGCGGCGTAGAGGGCGCCGGCCTCGTGGTAGCCCCAGCCCACACCGACCGCTGCGGCACCGGCACTCACCGCCATCGCCATGTCGTAGGTGGTATCGCCCACCATCACCGTCGATTCGGGTCCGAGCCCCGCCTCGGCCATCGCCATCTGCAGCATGGCCGGATCGGGCTTCGAGGGCGCATCGTCGGCGGTCTGCGTGGTGACGAACCAGCCGTCCCAGCCGTGGGCGCGGATGAGGTGGTCCACGCCGCGGCGGGACTTGCCGGTGGCGATGCCGAGCTGCACGTCCGCGCGGGCATGGAGCCGCGCGATGAGCTCGGCCATGCCGGGAAAGAGCGGCTCCTCGTAGGTCGGATCGAGGCGCAAAGCCTGGAAGGCGCGCTTGTAGCTCTCGGCCAGTTCCATGATGGGCCCATCATCGCCCACGAGGCGGCGAAAGGCCTGCGGCAACGAGAGGCCGACGACGGAGAGCGCCTCGGTGCGGCCCGGCGCCGGGATGCCGTGCTCGGCGAAGGCCGTCCCCTGCGCCGCGACGATGAGGTGCTGGCTGTCGACGAGGGTGCCGTCGACGTCGAACACGACGAGCTTCACGGCTGGGCGCGGGCGGGCCGCCTCACGGCCGCGCTCCCTGTGCAGGCTGCTGGGTCGGCGCCGGAGGCGCCGCCTGCACCGCCGGGGGCTGACGTGGGCGCTCGTAACCGAGGCGGCAGCGGATCAGGAAGCGGCGCCGGCGCCCACCGCTGAGGCCGCGCTGGTGAGAGGCGCGGTTGCAGGCTGCGTAGGAGCGCCGGCGCCGCTCGGCGCGGGTCCCGGCTGGACCGGCGCGGCCGACCGAGGCGGAAGGCGCCGCCGGCGGCTGGGCCGCTGGGGGCCGCGCCGCCGGGGCGGTGGCCTGCGGCTGGGCGGCCGTCTTCCCGCCGGGCGCGGGCGCCTGGGCCGGGCTCGGCGCCGTGGATCCGACGAGACCCAGGAGAGCGAGGCAGGCCAGCGTCGCAAGCTTCATGTCGATGGGATCTCGCAGCGTCGGTTCGGGCGCCGCGACGGCCACAAGGGCCGCCGGAGCCGAGATCAATATCGTTCGCTTCGCGGCCTTGCCAAGGCGGCGCGGCACCACCTCAGCGCATTGTCACAAGAGGCGTCACGGCCGGTCCGTGGCCGGGGATCGGCTCACGCCTCCGGCGCGTCCACGATCGGGTCGTAGCGGGCGGCGTCGAAACCGAGCAGGTTCCAGCTCTGGGCCATGTGCGGCGGCAGCGGCGCGCTCACATCCACCGGTTGGCCGGTGCGGGGATGCGGGATCACGATGCGCCGCGCGAGCAGGTGCAGGCGGTTCTGAATGCCGCCGGGCAGCGCCCAATTCTCCACATCGAAATATTTCGGGTCGCCGACGATCGGGTGGCCGATATGCGCCGCGTGGGCGCGCAGCTGGTGGGTGCGCCCGGTCACCGGCTTGAAGGAGAGCCAGGACAGCTTCTGCGCCGCCTGATCGACCATGGCGTAGTAGGTCAGCGCATGGGACGCGCCCTCGTCCCCGTGCTTGGCGACCCGCATGCGGGCGTCGGCGTCGGTCGGCTCCTCCTTGGCCAGATAGGTCGAGACGCGGCCCTGGCGCACCCGCGGCACGCCAGCGGTGAGGGCCCAGTAGATCTTGCGCGCGGCCCGCGAGCGGAAGCTCTTCGCCAGCGTCGCCGCGGCGAGGCGGGTCTTGGCCACGATCAGGCAGCCCGCCGTGTCCTTGTCGAGACGGTGGACGAGGCGCGGTTTCTGTCCATCCGGGCCGGTGAGCGCCTCGAGCAGCCCGTCGACGTGGCGCACGGTGCCCGAGCCGCCCTGCACGGCGAGGCCGAAGGGCTTGTTCAGCACCATCATGTCCGCATCTTCGTACAGGATCAGCGAGCGCAGGAACTCGGCGTCGCCGCGGTCACGCACGGGGTTGCGCGGGCGCTCACCCTCGGCATCGAGCTTGAGCGGGGGCACCCGCACGCTCATGCCGGGCTCCAGCCGGTCGTTCGGCTTGGCGCGCTTGCCGTCGACGCGCAATTCGCCCTTTCGGACGATGCTCTGCACGCGGGTGAAGGGAAGCTGGGGAAAGCGCGCGGTGAGGAAGCGGTCGATTCGCATCCCCGCCTCGTCCGCCGCGACCGTCAGGGTCTGCACACCGGAGGCGAGGGTGGCGGAGGCCGCCGCCCGCTGCTCGCGCCGGGTCGGACCCTGCGGCTCGGGCGCAGCCTCGCGCCGCTGCGGCGCTCCTGGCGCACGCTCCGCACGGCGGGGCTTCTCCGCACGCTCCGAAGGCCGCTGTGCCTCACCGGTCGGAGACCAGGGTGCGCGCTCGCCGCCCTCGTCGCCGCGCAGGCGGGCCGCGCGCTGGGCCGCGTCGAGGGCGCTGGTGCGCGGGCCGGTTCGTGCGCGCTCCGGCCAGCCGCCGGGCTTCGGGCCGCGGGCTGCGCCGCGTCCTTTGCCGGCGCCCGCTGCCTTGCCCGGTGTCCTGCCCGGACCTTTGCCCTTGCCGGGCCCGCCGCGATGAGGTGGCTTCGTCGTCATGTCCGCGCTGCTATCACCCGGGCACGACGGCGACAATTCGGGGTGGCGCGACCCTAACCCGCCCGGCGCGCCGCCTCGACGGTGAGGCCGATGCCCACCGAGCCGAAGGTGTCGCCCTCCACCACCCGCGCCCGCGGCAAGCAGGCGGTGAGGCCGGCGCGCACATGCGGCAGGCCCGTCGAGCCGCCGGTGAGGAAGAGCGCGTCGATCCGGTCCGGACCGAGACCGGCCTGGGCGAGGCAGCGCCCGACCCGCTCGGCGATGCGGCTCGCCAGCGTGCCGGTCTGTGCGTCGAGGCTCGCGCGGTCGACGCTGGCCGTCAGGCCGCGCTCGACGAAGGTGAGATCGATCTCCGCGGCGCCCGTGTCGGAGGCCGCGATCTTCGCGCCTTCCACGGCGAGCGCCAGGCCGTGCCCGCGCTCGGCCTCGACGACCCCGTAGAGCCGGTCGATCAATTCCGGACGGGCGGCATCGCGGCGGGTCTCGTCGATCTCGCGCAGCGTCTTCGGGTTGTACAGCCGATTGATGCTCGACCACGTGGCGAGGTCGTGGAAATAGGCGTTGGGGACGGCGAGATCGCCGCGCCGCATCGGGCTGCCGAGGCCCATCAGCGGCATCACCGTGCCAAGGCTCAGCATCCGGTCGAAATCGGTGCCGCCGATGCGCACGCCGTCATTGGCGAGGATGTCCTCGGCACGCTCGGCGCGGGCGTGGCGCTCGGGCGAGAGCCGCACGATCGAGAAATCCGAGGTGCCGCCGCCGATATCGGCAATGAGCGCGATCTCCTCCTGGCTCACGCCCTGCTCGTAATCGAGGGCGGCAGCGATCGGCTCGTACTGGAAGGAAACCTGGCGGAAGCCGACGCTGGCCGCGATCTCCCGGAGCGTCTCCTCGGCACGGCGGTCGCCCTCCGGGTCACCGTCCACGAAATGGACCGGGCGGCCGTGCACCACCGTGTCGAATTCCGTATCGGCAGCGGATTCGGCCCGCGCCTTCACCGCGGCGAGGTAGCGGGCGATCACGTCGCGGAAGCGCAGGCGCTCGCGGCCGAGCGGCGTGGTCTCCTCGATCAGGCCGGTGCCAAGCACCGATTTGAGGCTGCGCATCAGGCGGCCGGGCACGCCTTCGACATAGGCCTCCATCGCCGCGCGGCCGATCACCGGCTCGCGGCCCGGCGCGAAGAAGATCGCGCTCGGCACGGTGCGATGGTGCCCTTCGAGGGGCAGCAGTTCCGGACGGCCGCCCGCGACGCGGCCGAGAGTGGTGTTCGAGGTGCCGAAATCGAGGCCGCAGGCCGCCATCAACGCTCTCCGGCGCAGGTTCGAGAATGGGTCACAAAGGGGCCGGCCGCTCTATAGGCCGCGCCGCGTCCGGTCCAGAGGCCGGGATGCAGCCCCGCTCAGCGCCGGGCGACGCGCCGGGGTGGCCCGGCGCACAGGCGATCCCGGAACCGTGCGAGTGCCGCGCGCTGGAGGTCGCTCGGCGGAGAGTGCGCGCCGGCCACCGCAATCAGCATCGCGATCAGGGCGTCGCGCTCGTCATCGGTCAGGCGCTCGCGCAGCAGCGGCAGCAACAGGTCGGCCGTCTGGTGGAACGGGCGCCGCGCGACCGCGTAGTCCATGGCTCGTTCGAGCATCGCCGCCGGATCCCGGATGTGCAGCGGATCGGCGAGGAAGCCGAGGATCCGGTCGCGCTCGGCTTGGGTCACCGGGCTGCCGGTGCGCACGATCTGCAGCATCAGGATCGCGGCGGCGAGGCGCACATCCCTGACCTGCCCCAGGCGCCAGCGGGCGCCGTCCAGACGCGTCACAGCCGTCCGATGAAGGAGACCATCGATGCCGCTCTCATTCAGATCCGGATCGAGTGGGACACGGTACCTCTGCACGATCCAATAGAGCATGGCGACGATGAGGGCCGCCGCGACGATCAGAGCGGGCATGCCGAAGCCTCCGAAGCCGAATCGACCGCAAGGATCGTCGGCATCGGCATAGGATGATAGTCTGAAAATTTAAGATTATAGAGCCCGCATCGCCTGCGGGCACAGGGCCTCAGTCCTCGCCGCGCCGTGCCCGGCGCAAGGCCTCCCAATGGGCGAGGCGGTCGCGGTAGCGGCTTTCCATGCCTCGCTCGGTCGGCGCGTAGAAGCGCTGTCGGCCGAGCCGCTCCGGCCAATAATCCTGTCCGGAGAAGGCGTCGGGCTCGTCGTGGTCGTAGCGGTAGCCCTCACCGTAGCCCATGCGCTTCATCAGCTTGGTCGGCGCGTTGAGGATAGTGCGCGGGGGCGGCAGCGAGCCGTTCGCCTTGGCGATGCGGGTGGCGGCCTTGTAGGCCTCGTAGACCGCGTTCGATTTGGGTGCGCAGGCGAGGTAGACCGTGACCTGGGCGAGCGCCAGCTCGCCTTCCGGCGACCCCAGGAAGTCGAACGCGTCCTTGGCAGCCGTGGCGACGACGAGGGCCTGCGGGTCGGCGAGCCCGATATCCTCCACGGCCATGCGCACGAGGCGGCGGGCGATGAACAGCCGGTCCTCGCCGCCGTCGAGCATGCGGCAGAGATAGTAGAGCGCCGCGTCCGGATCCGAGCCGCGCACGGTCTTATGCAGGGCACTGATGAGGTTGTAGTGGCCCTCCTGCGCCTTGTCGTAGATCGGGGCGCGGCGCTGCACGATCTCCTGCAGCACCTCCGCATCGAGGGTCTCGCCGGGCCTGGCCGAGCGCCAGACCTCCTCGGCCAGGGTGAGCGCGGCACGCCCGTCGCCGTCGGCCATGCGGACGAGGACGGCGCGGGCCTCCTCGGTCAGCGGCAGGGCTTGCCCGGTGAGATCTTCGGCGCGGGCCAGCAGCTTGGCCACCGCCGCATCGTCCAGGCTGCGGAACAGCAAGACGCGGGCGCGGGAGAGCAGCGCCGCGTTCAGCTCGAAGGAGGGGTTCTCGGTGGTGGCGCCGACGAGCGTCACCGTGCCGTCCTCCATCACCGGCAGGAAGGCGTCGAGCTGGGCGCGGTTGAATCGGTGGATCTCGTCCACGAAGAGCAGCGTGCCCTGCCCGGCCATCCGGCGCTTACGCGCCGCGTCGAAGACCTT
>Ga0126362_10000061_pt1 | contig 129483 bp, 113 predicted proteins | sample ANMtaG_FD_126269 | JGI IMG/M metagenome (GOLD analysis project Ga0126362, IMG submission 126269) | Continental margin sediment microbial communities from North Pacific Ocean - ANME2c_DSS_Sorted | ecosystem: Environmental > Aquatic > Marine > Continental margin > Sediment | place: Pacific... | reverse complement strand
GGCATGCTTATGGGTGTTCATCCGGTTGGGCGTCCTGAGTGGATTGGGTGTTTGGCGACTTCCAGTCTCTCAAACCCAATCCGGATGAACACCGGATACAACCTATTGAAGCTTCACAACTAGTCAGATAGAAGAAGTTGACCGGCGGCAAGGTGGCGGGTCAAGGTCCGCAGCACAATCGCCGGATTGGAGACAAAGCAGCAATGACCGCATCGACCCCATCCTTCGGCCCCACCCCCGATCCGCGCGAAGCCCCGCGCGCCTTTCTCGAGCACCTCTACCGCGTGGCGGTGGACCGCGCGCTGCCGCTGTCCACGCTGGGCGCCCACCTGCCGCCGCCGCCCAAGGGCCGCACGCTGGTGCTGGGCGCCGGCAAGGCCGGCGGCTCGATGGTGCAGGCACTGGAGGCCCTGTGGCCGGCCGATGCGCCGCTGTCCGGGCTGGTCGTCACGCGCTACGACCACATTCCGCCGCGTCCCGAGGGCGTGCCGCAGCGCATCGAGATCGGCGAGGCCGCGCATCCCGTGCCCGACGCGGCAGGCCAGCAGGCCGCCGAGCGCATCCTCGCGCTGACGCAGGGCCTCACGGCCGACGACCTCGTGCTGTGCCTGATCTCCGGCGGCGGCTCGTCGCTGCTGGTGCTGCCCGCCGAGGGCCTGACGCTGGCCGACAAGCAGCGCATCAACAAGCAGCTGCTCGAAAGCGGTGCAGGCATCGGCGAGATGAACTGCGTGCGCAAGCATCTCTCGCGCATCAAGGGCGGCCGGTTGGCCGCGGCTTGCGCGCCGGCCCGCGTGGTGACGCTGACCATCAGCGACGTGCCCGGCGACGACGCGGCCGTCATCGCCAGCGGCCCGACGGTGCCCGACGCCACCACCTGCGCCGACGCGCTGGCCATCCTCGACCGCTACGGCATCGAGGTGCCGGCGCCGGTGCGTGCCCGGCTGGAAAGCGGCGAACTCGAAACGCCCAAGCCCGGCGACGCCGTGTTCGAGGGCCACGAGACGCACATGATCGCCACGCCGCAGCAGTCGCTCGAAGCGGCTGCGAAGGCCGCGCGCGAAGCCGGTATCGAGGCGCACATCCTCAGCGATGAAATGGAAGGCGAGTCGCGCGAAGTCGGCAAGGTGCACGCCGCACTGGCGCGTGCAGTGGCGCATCGGGGCGAGCCGTTCGCTCGGCCCTGCGTGATTCTCTCGGGCGGCGAGACGACGGTGACGATCCGTCCCCGCCAGCCGGGACAGGCCAAGGGCCGTGGCGGCCGGGCCGGCGAGTTCTGCATGGGACTGGCCGGTGCGCTCATGGGCCAGCCGCAGGTGTGGGCGCTGGCCGCCGACACCGACGGCATCGACGGTGTCGAAGACAACGCCGGTGCCTTCGTCACCCCAGACACGCTGGCGCGCGCCGGCGTCGCGGGCAAGAAGCTGTCGGACCACCTCGATCGCAACGACGCCTACGGCTACTTCGACGCCATCGGCGACCTGTTCGTGACGGGGCCGACACACACCAACGTCAACGACTTCCGCGCGCTGCTGGTGCTCTGAAGGGGGCGAGGGGAAAGCCCTCGCTACTCTTTCAGCACCATGTCGATGCACATCACTGCTGCCACGATCAGCAGGCGACGGGCATCGGTGGCCGGCACGCCCGGGTCGATCGACAGCATGTAGTTGTCGGCGGTGGTGAAGAGCTCCTTGCCCAGCCCCGCCCATTTCTTGGACACGGCAGCGAACTCGGTGCTGCCCTGCACGAAGCGGAAATCCCAGCTGGTCCACTTGCCCTTGAGCGTGCAGGCGACCTGCTCCTGCGCGTCGAGCACGTCGAACTTGCCGCCGATGGAGAAGAACTTCTGCTTGAAGAAGCCGACGACCTGGTCGTTTTCGTCCAGCACTTCCACCTTCGACAGGAAGATGGAAACACCGCGCCTGACCGACAGCACCTTCTGCCCCTCGGGCGTCGACACCACCACGTTGAAGGGCGTGAAGCGCTTGTAGTCGGTGAAGCGCAGCAGCTTGCTGAAGAAGCCGAGATCCGGCTCGCGGCACTCAAGAATCTTCTGCTGCGAGTGCGGGTCGAAGATGTCGTAGTTGTTGGCCGCCTTGAAGATGCCGACGTGTTCCTTGATGAAAAACAGGTTGTTGCGCAGCGCTGCGTGCATGGATTTCCCTCGTCCTCTGTATGTTGGAGTGGCGGGATTATGTTCGGCGCGCATGACAGCCCCTGCCTTCACCTGTAGCCGGCGCCGGGCGAGGTTTGTGAACTCGGGTTAATCTATGCCCCCGGCAGCCTCAGGGCTGCCGTTTGTCGACAGCGCACCCCCCGGGTGCCACGCCGGACACCCAGATTCCCCTTTCAATCTCCAGTCTTCGAAGGAAAAGTTCGCCATGACCTACATCGACACCCGCCTGCTGATCGACAACGAATGGGTCGACGCCACCGGTGGCAAGACGCTGGACGTCGTGAATCCCGCCACCGGCAAGGCCATCGGCAAGGTGGCGCATGCCAGCATCGCCGACCTCGACCGCGCACTGGCCGCCGCGCAACGCGGCTTCGAGACCTGGCGCAACACCCCCGCCAACGAGCGCTCTGCTGTCATGCGCCGCGCCGCGGGCCTGATCCGCGAACGCGCTCTCGAAATCGCCAAGCTGCTCACGCAGGAGCAAGGCAAGCCGCTGGGCGAAGCCAAGGTCGAGACGATGGCTGCCGCCGACATCATCGAGTGGTTCGCCGACGAAGGCCGTCGCGTCTACGGCCGCATCGTGCCCTCGCGCAACCTGGCCGCGCAGCAGCTGGTGCTGAAGGAGCCGCTGGGCCCCGTCGCCGCGTTCACGCCTTGGAACTTCCCCATCAACCAGATCGTGCGCAAGCTCGGCGCCGCGCTGGCCACCGGCTGCTCCTTCCTGGTGAAGGCGCCGGAAGAAACCCCGGCGTCGCCCGCGGCGCTGCTGCGCGCCTTCGTCGACGCGGGCATCCCGCCCGGCGTGGTGGGCCTGGTGTTCGGCAACCCTGCTGAAATCTCGAACTACCTGATCGCCCACCCGATCATCCGCAAGGTGACTTTCACGGGCTCGACCCCGGTCGGCAAGCAGCTGGCCGCGCTGGCCGGCCAGCACATGAAGCGCGTGACGATGGAGCTCGGCGGCCATGCCCCGGTGATCGTGGCCGAAGATGCCGACGTGGCGCTGGCAGTCAAGGCCGCGGGCGCGGCCAAGTTCCGCAACGCGGGCCAGGTCTGCATCTCGCCGACCCGCTTCCTGGTGCACAACAGCCTGCGCAACGAGTTCGCGAGCCTGCTGGTCAAGCACGCCGAAGGCCTGAAGCTCGGCGACGGCCTCGCCGAGGGCACCAATATCGGCCCGCTGGCCAATGCGCGCCGCCTCACGGCCATGGCCTACGTGCTGGAAGACGCCCGCAAGAAGGGCGCGACGGTCGCGACCGGCGGCGAGCGCGTCGGCGACGCCGGCAACTTCTTCGCGCCCACCGTGCTGACCGACGTGCCGCTGGACGCCGACGTGTTCAACAACGAACCCTTCGGCCCGATCGCCGCCATCCGCGGCTTCGACACGCTCGAGGAAGCGATCACCGAGGCGAACCGCCTGCCTTTCGGCCTGGCCGGCTATGCCTTCACCAAGTCGATCAAGAACGCCCACCTGCTGAGCCAGAAGCTCGAGCTGGGCATGCTGTGGATCAACCAGCCCGCCACGCCCTCGCCGGAAATGCCGTTCGGCGGCGTGAAGGATTCGGGCTATGGCTCGGAAGGCGGCCCCGAGGCGCTCGAGGCCTACCTGAACACCAAGGCGGTTTCGATCCTGGGCGTCTGAGCCCGCTTGGGCTCAATCACTCCTCGGCGGTGGCATTCCAGAAGGCCTGCTGCACGCCGTCGAGTGCCTCCAGATCCTCGATGACGCGGTCGAGTTCCGCGGGCTCGACCGCCGTCGCATAGAGCGTCGCGCCGATCTCGGTGTCGGCCGGCCCGAACGGGTGCTGGTCGACATCGCGCACCGGGTAGTTCGCGGCCTCGAGCAGCAGCAGCAACTGGTCGAGCACCTCGGGCCGCGCCGCGCGCGAGCAGATTACGCGCACCACGTACGTCGCCTCGCTGGCGCCCTCGCTGATCGGCTGGCGGTTGATGCGGTTCACAACCGGCCGCAGCAGCGTGTTGCTGGCCAGCACGAACAACGCCGCAATCAGCGCCTCGCCCAGCAGATCTGCGCCTGCGCAGGCGCCCACCGCCGCCGATCCCCATAGCGTCGCCGCCGTGTTCAGCCCCGTGACGTTGGCGCCTTCCTTCATGATCGCGCCCGCGCCCAGGAAGCCGATGCCCGACACCACGTAGGCCACCACGCGCACCGCGCCGCCGCTGCCGTCAAGCCGGTAGGCCATGTCGACGAACACCGCCGCTCCCACGGCCACCAGTGTGTTGGTGCGCAGGCCGGCGGTGCGCTGGCGTATCTGGCGCTCCAGGCCGATCACCGAGCCGAGGATGAAGGCGGCCGCGACGCTGACCAAGGTGTCGAGCAGCGAGAGCAGGTTGATGTTCTGGATGGCTTGCATCGATGGATTCCTTGTTGTTGTGATGCCGATGTTCAGTTTGTGGGTGCCGACGTGTTCGCGAGCCGCTGCACGTGTTCGCGCCAGTTGCGCTTTTCCACGCTCCTCACGTTCGGAACGTCGGCAAGGTGCGCCAAGTAGGCGGCCAGCAGTGGCAACTCCACGTCGCTTCTGTCGCCCACGAACTCGCGCACCGTCACCAGGTTGCCGTAGCTCCTGGCGTACTTGGCCGGCGTGTCGTCGACGGCGATGATGGATTCGAGTGGATAGCCCTTGGATCTCAATTTCTGCAGATTCTTGATGGTCTGGTACTCGCCCGTGGTCCAGTTCCGCGTGGTCGTGCAGCGCTTGCTCGACCAGACGAATTCCAGGGTGCCGTCCGGAAAGATCCGTTCCACGACCTGGGCAGCGTAGCTCTCGCCCGATGCGGTCCACACGCCGACCCTGAACTGCGCGAGCACGCTGCTCACGAACTCGGGAAGGTGCGGGCGCAGGTGTACGCGGTAGGGGCCGACACGGAAGTCTTCGGCATGGCCGAGCGTGTCTTCCGTCGCGTGAATCAACGTTTCGTCGAGGTCAAGCACCAGCAGTTTGCGAGTCTTGGGTGTCATGTGCGTGTCGAAGGGCCTCACATCGGGGCAAAGCATATTCGAGCGTCGTGCCTTCCCGCCAACGGGTGCATCCGGGGGGCTGGCACGCGCCCCCGGGCAAGTTCCTCCGGAGCGCACACCGCCAGCAAATCACTGCCACCCGTACCGCCGCGCATACCACCCCTTCACAGCCTGCGTCAGCAGCGCATAGCCCAGCAGCATCGCCACCAGCCACGGGAAGTACATCAGCGGCAGTGCCTGCAGCTTGAAGTAATGCGACAGCGGCCCCATCGGCAGCCAGATGCCCACCGCGGCGATCGCGGCGCCCATGATCAGCAGCGGCCATGCGGCGCGGCTTTGCAGGAACGGGATCTTGCGGGTGCGGATCAGGTGCACGATCAGCGTCTGCGACAGCAGGCCCTCGACGAACCAGCCCGACTGGAAGAGCGTCTGGTGGCCCACCGTGTTGGCCGCGAAGACGAACCACATCACAGTGAAGGTGAGGATGTCGAACACCGAACTCAGCGGGCCGAAGAACACCATGAAGCGGCCCAGGTCGGCCGGGTTCCAGCGCTGCGGGCTCTTCAGGAATTCGTCGTCCACGTTGTCGAACGGAATTGCGATCTGCGACACGTCGTACAGCAGGTTCTGCACCAGCAGGTGCAGCGGCAGCATCGGCAGGAAGGGAAGGAACGCGCTCGCCACCAGCACCGAGAACACATTGCCGAAGTTCGAGCTCGCGGTGAGCTTGATGTACTTGAGCATGTTCGCGAAGGTGCGGCGGCCCTGGATAACGCCTTGCTCCAGCACCATCAGGCTCTTCTCCAGCAGGATGATGTCGGCCGATTCCTTGGCCACGTCCACCGCGCCGTCCACCGAGATGCCGATGTCCGCCGCGCGCAGAGCGGGCGAGTCGTTGATGCCGTCGCCCATGAAGCCCACCACGTGTCCGTTGGCATGCAGCGCGTGCACGATGCGCTCCTTGTGCGCGGGCGTGAGCTTGGCGAACACCACGTGCGACTCGACCACCAGCCGGAGTTCGGCCTCGACCATGTCCTCGATCTCGCTGCCGAGCACGATGCGGCCGACTTCGAGGCCCACGTCCGCGCAGACCTTGCGCGTGACCAGTTCGTTGTCGCCCGTCAATACCTTCACCGCCACGCCGTGCCCGGCCAGCGCATGCAGCGCGGGCGCGGTCGATTCCTTCGGCGGATCGAGGAAGGCCACGTATCCGAGCAGCGTGAGCCCCGACTCGTCGGCCACGCCGTAGGCCGGCTTCTGCGCCTCGGTCTTCAGCGAGCGGCTGGCCACGGCCACCACGCGCAGGCCCTGGGCGTTGAGCTCCGAAGCCACGCTGTGGATGCGCGCCAGCACGTCGGCATCGAGCGCCAGCACTTCCGCGCCGCGTTCGACCGAGGTGCACACCGACAGGATCTCTTCCAGCGCGCCCTTGCAGATCAGAAGATGCTCGCTGCCGCCGTTGGCCACCACCACCGACATGCGGCGGCGCGAGAAGTCGAAGGGCACCTCGTCGATCTTGCGGTAGGCCGTCTGCAGGCGCGTCTCGAGCTGCATCTCGGCATGGCTCAGCACCGCCTTGTCGAGCAGGTTCTTCAGCCCCGTCTGGTGAAAGCTGTTGAGGTAGGCCAGCTGCAGCACGTGATCGGACTGCTCGCCCCACGCGTTGGTGTGGCGTTCGAGCACGATGCGGTCCTGCGTCAGCGTGCCGGTCTTGTCGGTGCACAGCACGTCCATCGCGCCGAAGTTGTGGATGGCCTCGAGCCGCTTCACGATTACCTTCTGGCGCGACATCACGACCGCGCCCTTGGCCAGCGTGGCGGTCACGATCATCGGCAGCATCTCGGGCGTGAGGCCGACCGCGATCGACAGCGCGAACAGCGCCGCTTCCCACCAGTCGCCCTTGGCCACGCCGTTGATCACCAGCACCAGCGGCGCCATCACCAGCATGAAGCGGATCAGCACCCAGCTCACGCGGTTGATGCCGGCCTGGAAGGCGCTGGTGCCGCGGTCGGTGGCCGTCACGCGCTGCGCCAGCGCGCCGAAGAAGGTGCGGTCGCCGGTGTGCACGATCACCGCGGTGGCGGTGCCGCTGATCACGTTGGTGCCCATGAAGAGCAGGTTCTCGCGTTCGAGAACGCCCGCCGCGTGATCGCCGCGGTCGACGACGAACTTCTCGACCGGCATCGCCTCGCCCGTCAGCGCCGACTGGCTGATGAACAGGTCTTTGGCCGTGAGCAGGCGGCAGTCGGCCGGAATCATGTCGCCCGCCGACAGCGCGATCACCTCGCCGGGCACCAGGTCGCGCATCGGCACCTCGACGCGCAGCGTGCCGGCGTGCGTGGTGTCGAAGCCCTCGTCACCGGCCGCGCCAGCCTTGTAGCCCGGCGCGGGCCGCAGCACCGTGGAGGTGTTGCTGACCATCGCCTTGAGCCGGTCGGCCGCCTTGTTGGAGCGCGATTCCTGCAGGAAGCGCAGCACCGTCGACAGCACCACCATGCTGCCGATGACCAGCGTGGCCTTCATGTCCTCGGTGACATAGGAGACCAGCGCCAGCACCGTCAGCAGCAGGTTGAACGGATTGCGGTAGCACTGCCACAGGTGCTGCCACCAGCGCAGCGGCTGTTCATGGCGCACCTCGTTGCTGCCGAGGCGCTTGCGCAGCACCTGCACATGGCCTTCGCTCAGGCCGCGCGGCGAGCTGCCGAGCTTGACGAGCATCTCGCCGGCATCGGTGCGCGAGGCCGCGAGCAGGGCCTTTGCGATGTCGGGCGGCATGCTGACGGAGCCGGTTCCGACGGGCTTCGAGCCCAGCAGCGTCTGCCAGCGCTCGAAGTGATGCAGCATGTGGCGGCTGCGCAGGAAGCTTTCGAAAAAGGACTTGAGGACGTTCTTCATGGTGTTCTCCTTCGGGGCGGCCGCCACTGCCGCCCGCCCAAGGAGAACCCCGGCGCATCAATCAGCCTGCCGGGAGCAACCCTTTGAGAGGCGCGGCAGCGGACCGCGTCTTTGTTGGAATCGATCTGGACGAAGGGGGCGCGCTATGGCGCCAACAAGAGGCGGGATCCATGGTGTGCTCCTGGGTTGCTTGCAGGTTGATGGAGAAAGAAGGGCTGCCGGTCGCGGCTCAGCGACGGGGCGTGCAGGCCGGCTGGAGCAGCAGGAAGCTGCGGATGCGGCGCGTGGTCCAGAGCGCCGCGGCCTGGTCGAGCGCGGCATCGACGACGGGGGCTGCTTCTGCCGCCGCTACTGCGGTAGCGGGCGCAGCCACGTGGGCCGACGGACGAACACGCTGCTCGTGCGGCTGACGACGAAGATGAAAGTGACGCATGACAAGGCTCCTTCGCACAGAAGGGCCTCGCGCACGGACGCACGCAAGCTGACTGAAAAAGTCAGTGACGAAAACGACGGGGATCGGGAGGAGGGAAGCCGTTTGCCGCGGAGGCAAATGGTTCACGCTGTGTGCACACCGGCACGCAGCGCGGGAGAGCCTGCGCTAGAGGGCCGGATGTGTCACGCCCGCCGAGGCACGCGTCTTGTCACTGATCCAACTGGCACTGTCCACGCACGGGGCTCCGAAATGAAGATTTCCGGATTGTTGCACCGCGGCATATGGACGTCAACCCTCGGAATGCCTTCCTGCAATGCGAAAGAGGCTGTATTGCCTCTGTGTTGCGTTTTCGGGGTAGCCGCAACGCATCAGGGGGTTAGAGGCTTGCGCAAGCGCTCGATGGCTTCCGCTTCTTTTGCCGCTTCTCGGCGCCTGAATTCGGCGCCCGAAAGAAATTCGATGATGCACTGCGGGGATTGGATCGGGCAGATCAACTTGATGTCCGCCTCAGCCTTTGCCCACCGGGCATAGCTGCCACTCGGGTAGTTGCCCGAATCGCTCGGCCCCCCGAATCGACGTTCGATCGATGACCTGATCACGGACTCGTCGCCGATCGGCATACGGCCGATCCTCACGTTCTCCAAGATTCCTGTCGAAGTGATGGTCAGTCTCACTTCCCCGCGCCCGGCCCAGCCAGGCGACTTGTCGTCCGGCAACAGGGCGCGTCCGGTTTGTTTCTTGTCCTTGTCGATGGAGGGACGATCGAGCCAACATACTGTATTGGACGTCTTCAAGTTCGGGGCGCACGCCTTCACCGCATTTGGCATCTTTGCTCCCAACGGAAGGCCGAAGATCTGGAACTGCTCCTGCGCTGCGGCTGCGCCGGAGAGGCCTGCAAATGCCAGAAGCGAGATATATGCCGGTACCCTCATTTTTGCGTCACTCTTTGTCGGCGGTATGGATGCGATCCATTATGTCGTCTCGCAAATGGCTGGCACGAGAATCGTTGGCAATGAAGACCGCAATCCTGTTCATCTGTACCGGCAACATCTGCCGCTCCCCCACAGCCCAAACCCTTCTCATGCACAAGGCCCAGGCAGCCGGCCTCGACATCGATGTCGACAGCGCCGCCATCTCCGACGAGGAGCGCGGCAATCCGCCCGATCCGCGCTCCGTGGCCGAGGCAAGACGCCGCGGCATCGAGATGCATGCTCACGCCGCACGGCAGGTCCGCAAGTCCGACTTCGAGCGCTTCGACTTGATCATCGGCATGACCGCCGGGCATTGCACCGCGCTACGCAGGCTTGCACCAGCCGGTACGGCCGGCAAGATCCACCTGTTCACCGAATACGCTGACAACATCGAAGGCGACGTGCCCGACCCGTGGTACGGCAGTCAGAAGGACTTCGTCGAGGTCTTCGACCTGATCGATCATGGTGTAGATGGCCTGCTCGCGAAGCTGCAGGCCGGGGCTCGCTGAGCTGGCGACGGCTACTCGCAGAGCACCCGTATCGAGGGCGGAATCGCCACCGCCCGGATCCCTCCGCCTTCGCGTTTCGCACCGAAGATCCGCACTTCCTCGCATTCGAGGATCAGGTCGTCCCCGCGCGTCACGCGGTACGTCTGCACGAAGCTCTTCTCTCGCCACTCGCTGATGCGCACCGCGATCTGCAGCGTGTCGCCATAGCTCGCGGCCTTCACGAAGCGCGTGTGCGTGTCGACCAGCGGCGTGCCGATCACGCCCAGCGTCTGGGTCGTTTCCTCCCAGCGCGGCACGCCGCATTCGGCAAAGAAGTGCCGCGATGCCGCGTCGATCCAGCGGAAGAAGTTGGGAAACCACACGATGCCTGCGGGGTCGCAGTCGCCGAACTCCACGCGCACCGTGTAGACGATCTCTCTGTTGTTGCTGTTGCTCATCAGCCCATTCTCGTCGGCAGCCACAAGGCAATGATGGGGAATGCGATCAGGATCACCAGCCGCACGATGTCGGTCACGATGAACGGCAGAACGCCCTTGAAGATGGTGGTGAAGCTCACGTCCTTCACCACGCTCTTGATGACGAACACGTTCATGCCCACCGGCGGATGGATCAGCCCCAGCTCCACGGTCATCACGATGATCACGCCGAACCAGATGGGGTCGAAGCCCAGGTGCACGATCACCGGGTAGATGATGGGCACGGTGAGGATGATCATCGCCATCGCGTCCATCAGGCAGCCCAGCACCAGGTACATGAGCATGATGAGCGCGAGCACGCCGTAGCGGCCGATGCCCAGTCCGGTGAGGAATTCGGTGAGCTTCTGCGGGCTTTGCGTGATGGTGAGGAAGTAGCCGAACAGCAGCGCGCCGATCAGCACCGTGAACACCGCCGCCGCCGTGCGCGTGGCCGACAGCAACGCTTCGCGGATCTTCGGGCCGTCGAGCTTGCGCCGCACCAGCCCGAGGATGAACGCGCCGCTCGCGCCCACGCCGCCCGCCCCGGTCGGCGTGAAGAAGCCGCCGTAGAGGCCGCCGATCACGAACACGAAGAGCACCAGTGGCGCCCACACGTTCTTCAGATCCTTCAGGCGTTCCGACCACGGCTTGACCTCGCCGCCGGGCAGCCAGCCGGGCCGTGTCTTCACGATGACCGCGATGGTCAGCACGTACATGGCCATCGCGAGGATGCCCGGCACGATGCCCGCCATGAAGAGCTTGCCGATGTCCTGCTGCGTGAGGATGGCGTACACCGCGAGCACGGTCGAGGGCGGCAATATCGCGCCCAGCGTGCCGCCCGCGGCGATAACGCCGGTGGAGAACGACTGCGGGTAGTTGAAACGCCGCATCTCCGGATACGCCACCGCCGAGAAGGTCGCGGCCGTAGCCACCGACGAGCCGCAGATCGCCGCGAAGCCGCCGCATGCCACCACGGTGGCCACGCCGAGCCCGCCGCGCAGGTGGCCGATCATCGAGTTCGCGGCCTTGAAGAGCTCGCGGCTCACGCCCGACACGGACACCAGCGCGCCCATGAGCATGAACATCGGGATCACGCCGAAGGTGTAGTCGGTCACGGTGCGCATGGAGGTCTGGCCGACCAGCTTCAGCGCGGGGCCGGGCCCGACGAGGTAGCTGTAGCCCACCACGCCCACCAGCCCCATCGCCATGCCCACCGGCACGCGCAACAGCATCAACGCAAAGAGGGCGATGAACCCCAGGATGGCAACTGCGTCCGGGCTCATTCGTCGGCTTTCTGTTCTGCGTGGACTTCCTCGAGCTGCTCCGGATGGAAGATCAGCCTGTAGGTGCGGATGGCGATGAGCAGCACGGCACACACGTCGCCTGCCCAGGCCACGGCGTAGAAGGGCCAGGTCGGGATGTTGAGGTCGTAGGTCTGCACGTTGTCGACATAGGTGCCGCGCACCTTGTCGAACAGCATGATGGTCTGCACCGCCACCACGAACAGCAGCACCAGCGTGGCGAACACGTCGATCACGCGCTTCATGCGCGGGCCCGCCGCCGTCCACACCAGGTCGACCGTGATGTGGCCGCCGCGGTAGCTGGTGGCCGCGATGCGCCAGAAGATCAGGATGCCCAGCAGCATGCGGCCGAAGTCGTAGGCGTCGGGAATCGAGGTGTCGAAGAACTTGCGCAGCACCACGGCCACGAAGATGTTGAGCGCGACGATCCCCACGAAGATGGCGGCAAGCCATTCGATCGTGTTGATCGCGCGGTCCATGTAGCTGGCGGACCGTGTAGCCATCGCTCAGAGCGCCGATTTGTACTTGGCGAGGCTGGCCTTGAGCGCGTCCATCACGGCCTTCGGTTCTTCTCCCACCTTCTTCACGCTCTCGGCCCATTGCGCCTCCGAGGGCGCCGCCGCCTTGCGCCATGCATCCAGCTGCTCGGGCGTGAGCTTGTAGATCTCGTGGCCCGACAGCGACGCCATCTTGGCGCGGCCCGCGAACTCGAAGTCGGCCCACGGCCCTGCCACCTTCTGCGCCCACTCGCTGGTGCAGTGGTCGTCGATCACCTTCTTCTGCGCGACGGACATCGCGTCGTACTTGCCCTTGTTCATCACCCACACGAAGGGCGTGACGTAAAGCGGTACGTCCATGTGGTGCTTCACGACCTTGTCGATGCCGAAGAGGCCGATCGAACCCCACGGGAAGGTGATGGCGTCGGCCACGCCGCGCTCCAGCATGTCGCGCGACTCGGGCGCGGAGGCCTGGACGTTGGTGCCGCCCAGCGATGTGATGAGCTGGCCCACGGTGCTGGTGGCCGGGCGCACCTTCATGCCCTTGACGTCGCCGGGCACGGTGATCTTCTTGCGCGAGTGGAAGGTGCCTGGGTCGTGCACGAACGCGAAGCAGTACTTCACGTCCTTCATCTCCTTGGCTGCGTAGCTGCGGTACCAGGCATCGATGGCGGCCGAGCCTTCCTTGCCGTTGGCGAACAGGAAGGGCAGCGACGCGCCCGCCATTACCGGGAAGCGGCCCGGCTGGTAGCCGGGGTTCACGTACGAGAAGTCGGCGATGCCGTCGCGCGCCATGTCGTAGTGGTCGAAGGCCTTGCCCAGTTGCTCCGACGGAAACAGGATCGCGGTGATGGTGCCGCCCGATTCCTTCTTGATGTCGTCGGCCCACGCCTGCAGCGCGGGGTTGAGCGGATGCTGCGCGGGCACCCAGCTCGACAGCTTGAGCTGCACCGGCTTGTCCTGCGCCTGAACGGAGGGAGCGACAAGCGCGAGGGCTGCGGTGGCCGCTGCGAGGGCCGAGGCCAGGCGACGGGGCGGATTGGGTTGGCGAGTGGCTTTCATGGTCTCCTTCGTTGTGTTGTGTGTGTCTCTACGAGTGAATACGCAATCTAGGCAGCGGCATGCGCGGGGTAAATGGAGGCTTTCCCGTGCGCTGGTACGGATGCATGCACGACGTGTTCGGTGTGCGAACGCGGTACCTGCATTTCGACGTGCCGGCGGCCGAGCTCGCTGACGCGCGAGGCCCCCAGCAAGGTCATCGTGCGTTCGGTTTCCTGCGCGAGCAGCTGCAGCACCGAGAGCGCGCCCTGTTCGCCGTCGCACGCGAGGCCGTAGACCGGAGCGCGGCCTACGAGCGCGGCGCTGGCTCCGAGCGCGAGGGCCTTGACGATGTCGCTGCCGCGCCGCATGCCGCTGTCGACCAGCACCGGAATGCGGCTGCCGACCGCATCGAGCATGGCCGGCAGCGCGGCGATGGTGGCCGGTGCCGCATCGAGCTGGCGTCCACCGTGGTTCGAGACCACGATGCCGTCCGCGCCGTGGCGCAGCGCACGGCGCGCGTCCTCCGCACCCAGCAGGCCCTTCACGAGCAGCGGGCCGTCCCACAGCTTGCGCAGCCAGCCCAGGCTTTCCCAGGTGAGCGTGCGGTCCATGGCGCGCGAGAGCAGCGCGGCCTGTGTCTGCGCGGAGACAGGCGCGCCGTCGTCTTCGTCCGGCAGCAGGTTCGCGAACTGCGGCATGCCGCCGCCGGCCAGCCGCAGCAGCCATGCGGGGTGACGCGCCATGTCGAGCACGGTGCCGGGCGTGAGGCGCATGGGCACGCGAAAGCCGTGCCGCAGGTCGCGTTCGCGCAGGCCGCTGACAGGCACGTCCACCGTGAGCACCAGAGCCTCGAAGCCCGCGTTGCGCGCGCGGCGCACGATGCGTTCGGCAATGGCGCGCTCGCCCATCACGTAGAGCTGCATCCACAGCGTGGCGTCGGGGGCCGCGTTGCGCACATCCTCGATGCGCGTGTTGGAAGCGGTGGAAAGAATGAAAGGCACGCCCGCCGCCTGCGCGGCACCGGCCAGCAGGGCGTCGGCGCGCGGCCGCACGAGGCCGGCCAGCCCGATGGGCGCGATGGCGAAAGGCGCACGCCAGCGGCGGCCGAAGAGTCCGGTGCCGATGTCCACCTTGCTGGTGTCGCGCAGGCACTCTGAAATCAACGGCAATGCCTCGAGTGCGTCGCGGTTGCGCTGCAGGCAGCGCTCGTCTTCCGCGCCGCCATCGATGTAGTCGAACACCAGTCGCGGCAACGCGCGTCGCGCCTGGCGCCTGTAGTCCTCGACGTTGAGCAGCAGTGCCATTGTTCAGTCCGCCACGATCCGGCGTTCGCGGATCAGCGCGCCGAAGCGCTGCGAATCGGCAGCCGCGCGCTGCTGGAATGCCGCCGGGGAACCGGGCTGCGCCTCGCCACCGATGGACGCGATGCGTTCCTGCACGGCGGGCAGCGCGAGCGCGCGGTTGATCTGCGTGTTGAGTTGCGCCACCACTTCCGGCGGCGTACCCGCCGGGGCATAGAAGCCGAACACCGTGTCCGCATCGAAGCCGCGCAGCCCGGCCTCGTCGAGCGTAGGCACGTCGGGGAAGAGCGGCGAACGCTTCGGGCTGCCCACGGCCAGCAGGCGCAGTTTGCCCGCGCGCACCTGCGTCAGCGCGATGCCGGGGTCGAAGGCGTAATCGATCTGGCCGGCCAGCAGGTCCTGCAGCGCGGGCGCGGCACCGCGATAGGGCACATGCAGCGCGAAGAGATTGGCCTGCGTCTTGAACATCTCGCCCGCCAGGTGCGGCGAGCTGCCGCTGCCCGGCGAGCCGTAGGTGAGCTTGCCCGGGTTGGCCTTCACGTACGAGATGAACTCCTTCACGTTCGCCGGCGGCAGCGAAGGGCGTGTGACGAGGAACACCAGCACGCGCGCGGCGGCTGCCACCGGCACGAGGTCCTTCGCCGGGTCGAAGCTCATGCGCGAATAGAGGTGCGGGTTCACCGACACCATGCCGCCCGAGCTCATCAGCAGCGTGTAGCCGTCGGCCGGCGCGCGTGCCACGGCCTCGCCGCCGACGTTGCCGTTGGCGCCGGCGCGGTTCTCGATCACCACCGGCTGTTTCAGCGACTCCTGCAGCGGTTGCGAGATGGCGCGCGCGATCTGGTCGGCGGCGCCGCCCGCGGGGAAGTTGACGATCACCTTGATCGGCTTGGCAGGCCAGTTGGCTGCGTTGTTGGCGTATGCGGGGGCCACGAGGGCGGCTGCGGCCAGCCAGAGCAGGCATCGTCGCAAGGGGAGGGGGGGGTGTGTCATCGAATGTCTCCTTGTCTTTTTCTGTACTGTCGTTTCAGGCCTTGACCGAAGGCGGCCGCTTCATCCACCGGATCGGTTGCGCCTGCACCGGTCGCGGCGCGGCGCCGTGTGCAGTCAGCGCGGCGTCGAGCGCCTTGCCGCCCTCGTCGGCCAGTGCCGCTTCGCGCGCGGCGGCGATGGCCGTGGCCCGTGCCGCGGCCGGCAGGGCGGTGCGGCCCGCGAGCTCGTCGGTCACGTGCAGCAGGTTGTGCTTGCCGCGTTCGTTGGTGCTGCCGTAGCCCTTGATGAGCCGCCCGCACAGCGCGACTTCGTGCCCCAGGGCCCAGGCTTCGCGCGTGCCAGCTTCGACTGCCGCGAGCCAGCGCTCGATGAGCGCCTGCTCCTCGGCGAAGCGGCTGCCGCGCCGGCGCAGCCAGCGCAGCGAGGCCAGCAGCCGCAGCGAGGCCATCCCGAACACCGAGTGGCTACCCACCTTCAGCGGCAAGGCCCATGGCGAGAGGCCGCGTGCCTGTCGGCCCCGGTCCCAGGCCGTGACGCGGCGGGCGAGCGACGGCGGCAGCAGCGCAGCGAACTCGGCCGCGCCGGGCTTGAAGTGGTCGTAGACCTTCACGAGGTCTTCTTCGCCGGCGCGCACCTCGCGCCGCACCCGCTGCGCACGGCTGGCGCGGCCCTTGAGCGCGGCCACGCGCACGATGTCGTCGAAGGCCATCCATAGCGCCAGCCAGCGCGCGGCCTCGCGGGTGATGGCGAAGCCCCGCGCGCCGGCCGGGTCGGCCACGCGCTCGGCAGCGAGCACGCGGCCGAGGCGTTGCGCGTAGAGCTCCCCATAGGCGGCATCCTGGTAGTCGAGCACGCGGGCGTGGCCGAGAGCGAGCATGTCGTGCACGGCGGGAGGGAAGCGGCTGGCCAGTTCGGCGGGCAGCGGTGCGGCCTGCGGCGGCGCATCGTTCCCCTCGCCGGCCATCACGCTGCTCACGAAGGCGGCCTGCGCGCGCGGGGCGTTCACCGCGTCGAAGGCGGCGGCAAAGCCGCGCAGGCTGGCTGCGGCCATCTTGCCCAGCTTCTCGGGCGCGCTGGTGTCGCCGCCGCGCACCACGTGCTCGTAGGCCTCGCGCGGGAACGGAAACAGCCCGCTGCCCGCGATGGCACCCAGCATCACGGCGCTGACCACTGTGCCGCTTTCGCGCGCGATGGCGTTCATGTCGAACACATGGTGCTCGCGGCTGAAGGCCTTCACCACGTCGAGCAGCCGCTGTGCATCGGCACGGCCGTCGCCGAGCTGCATGCGCTCCGCTGTCGTGAAGATGCGCGCCGATGAGCTGATGACCAGCGTGCGCTGCGGCGCGCTCATGCCGTTGCCGACCTGGCGCGCGGTTTCCAGCAGCTCCGAGGAAACGATGGCGTCGAGCGCGCCCGGCACCGGGCTCAGGCTGAACACGGGGCGGCGTCCGCCGAGCTGCGCGAGCGGCACCGGAAAGACTTCGATGTAGTAGGTGGTGGCGCCGGTGCGCTGCGCCACGCCGGGAATCGACGTGCTCTGCGCCGCGTAGCCGGCATGGCGCGCGGTGTCGACCAGCCATTCGGTGAGCACGCCGCCGCCTTCGCCGCCGAGGGCGCAGACGAGCAATGTGATGGGGCGATTCTGTTCCATGACTTCCTCGCTCCTCATGCCGGTTGCAACACACGCACGAATGCACCGCGCAGCCCGTGCAGCAGCCGCTCGTGCCACTTCGGGTTCTGCACCACCTCGGCCCGGTAGAAGCTCGGGCACAGCGTGGCCGCGTGCGCGTTCGCACCGCACAGGCCGCAGCCCACGCAGCCGTCGATCACCGTGGCAACGGGATCCACCTTCAGCGGATCGGGGTTGTCGCGCAGCGTGAGCGTGGGGCAGCCCGACAGGCGGATGCAGGCGTGGTCGCCGTTGCACACGTCCTCGTCCACGCCGTACTTCACGCGCACCACGCGCTCGCCGCGCTTCAGCAGGCCGGCGATCCACGGCTTGATGCGGCGCTGGCGCTCCAGCTGGCACTCGCCCTCGGCGATCACCACCTTCAGGCCGTTGAAGTCGCTGGTGAGCGCCTCGGTCAGCGTCTTGCGCATGCGCTCCACGTCGTAGGTGGTCACGGTGCGCATCCACTGCACGCCCAGGCCCTTGAGCGTGGCCTCGATGGTCTGGTTCTTGTCGACCAGGCTCTGCTGCTTGTCCTCGGCGCGTTCCTTGATCTCGTCGTCGGGCGTGGAGATGATGTCCTGCGTGCCGGTGGCCGAGGTGTAGCCGTTCTTGAAGATCAGCAGCACCGCGTCGTCGCCGTTGAAGAGCGCGCTTTGCACCCCGGTGAGCAGTCCGTTGTGCCAGAAGCCGCCGTCGCCCATGATCGACAGGGTGCGCCTGTTCATCATCGGCGCCACGCCCGCGCGGCTCGCGAGGCTCATGCCGTAGCCGAGGATCGAGTGGCCCATCGAGAAGGGCTCGAAGGTGCCGAAGGCGTGACAGCCTATGTCGGCCGCCACATGCACCGGCCCGGTTTCCTGCTGCGCCAGCTTGAGCGCGGAGAACACCGGCCGCTCGGGGCAGCCGACGCAGAAGCTCGGCGGACGGTTGGGAAGCGGCGTGCCCAGCCGGCGCGCGACGGCCTCGCGGCGCTCGCGGTTGCCCGCGAGCCAGGTCTGGGCCGATGAGGACGCTTCGCTCGATCCGATGTTCTCGATGTACTTCGCGGCAAAGGCACCGATGCCGCCCGCCAGCACTTCCACGCCGTACTCGCCCGCCAGCGGCAGCATGTCCTTGCCGTGCAGCGGCGTCTGGATGTCGCGCCGGCGCAGCAGCGTGGCGATGTCCTGCTCGATGTATTCGGGCTGGCCTTCCTCCACCACCAGCACCGCGCGCTTGCCCACGCAGAAGTCGGCGACCTGTTCGGGCACCAGCGGGTAGGTCACGTTGAGCACGAGGATCGGGATGTCCGTCTCGCCGAAGGCATCGGCAAGCCCTTGCTGCTGCAGGCTGCGGATCAGCGCGTTGTAGAGCCCGCCCTGCACCACGATGCCGAGGTCAGCATGGCGCCGGCCGGGCATCAGCTCGTTGAGGCCATGCTCGACGATGTAGCTGCGCGCGGCCGGAATGCGCGCGTCGCCCTTGAGCTTCTCGTGCCGGAAGGTGACGGGCGGATGCGCGAGCCGCATGTAGTCGAAGCCGGCGGGTTCCTCCATCAGCGAGCGGGTGGACACGGCGGGCTGGATGTTGTCCTTGCATTCGAAGCTGCCGCGCACGTGGCAGGTGCGGATGCGCAGCTCCATCAGGCAGGGCATGTTCGAGCTTTCCGAGAGGCGGAAGCCTTCTTCCACCATTCGCACCATCACGCCGAGGTCGGGCCTCGGGTCGAGCAGGCACATGCTCGACTTGAGGGCGTAGGCATGCGTGCGCTCCTGGATCACGCTGGCGCCTTCGCCGTAGTCCTCGCCCACCACGATCAGCACGCCGCCAGTCACGCCGGGCGAAGACAGGTTCGACAGCGCATCGGCCGCCACGTTGGTGCCCACGATGGACTTCCACGTCACCGCGCCGCGCAGCGGGTAGTGGATGGAGGCGCCGAGCATCGCCGCGGCCGAGGCTTCGTTGGAGCAGGCCTCGACGTGCACGCCCAGCTCGTCCATGTAGGCCTTGCCCTGGACCATCACGTCGAGCAGGTGAGACACCGGCGCGCCCTGGTAGCCGCCGACGTAGGCCACGCCCGACTGCAGCAGGCCCTTCGTGATCGCGAGGATGCCCTCGCCGTGGAAGGTGTCGCCTGCGCCGAGGCGCAGCATTTCCACTTCCTTGCTGAATGAAACTTCCAAGAGATTCGGCTCCGATGTTGATGGGTTGTTCAGGATTTGGGGTAAGCAGTGCCCGCACCGCGCTTCTTCTTGCCGGTGCAGCACGTCGGGAGATGGCGTCTATCTGGGGGGCGTGGAGGAAGGCTTTGCAGTGGCGCCCGGGAAGCGCGCCACGTAGTAGGCAAGGGTGTCCAGGTCCTCCGGCGAGAGACGGCCCACCGCCTCGCCCATGGCCTGCGTGTAGCCCGGGCGCTTGCCCGTGCGGAAGCCCTGCAGGGTGAGCTGCAGATAGTCTTCGTGCTGCTGCGCAATGCGCGGCACCTGCTGGCCGCCGCTCAGGTCGGCGCCGTGGCAGAGCAGGCAGCGGTTTTCCTGCGCGAGCGCCTGGCCGCGCGCCATGCGTGCCGCATCGGGCGGCGTGGCCGGCGGCGGGGCCGGCACGGCGGGCAGGGTGGCGATGAAGTCGGAGAAGCCGCGCAGGTCTTCGTCCTTCATGGTTTTCGCAACCGCCGTCATCGCCGGGTTGTCACGGCGGCCTTCGCGGAACAGGTAGAGCTGCGTGATCGCGTAGAACGAATGCTGCCCGGCGAGCACCGGTGTTCCGGCCATGTCGCTGCGGCCGTTGGCGCCATGGCACGAGGCGCAGAGTTCGGCGTAGCGCTGGGCGTAGGGGCTGACTTTCGTGCCCGGCGCGCCTTGTGCGCCCTTCGTGCCTTGTGCACCAGCCGGCGATGCTGCTGCCATCACGATCATTGCCGCCATCGCGTATCGAAGAAGAAGGCCCGCAGGTGTCATCGGCCGCCGTAGCTGATGCGGTAGATGGCGCCGGCGTGGTCGTCGCTCACCAGCATCGAGCCGTCCTTGAGCACCAGGAAGTCCACCGGCCGGCCGAGGTAGTTGTTGTTCTCGACGAAGCCGGTCATGAAGGGCTCGACCTTCGCGCCGCCCTTGCCGTCGGGCCAGGCGACGGCGATGTCGGCGGACTTGACAGTGCGGTTCCACGGGCCGTGGCGCGCGATGAACATCGCGCCGTGGTACTTGGCCGGGAACATCTTCCCCTTGTAGAAGGCGAGGCCCAGCGCGGCGGCGTGCGGGCCGAGCAGGGCGGCGGGCTTCTGGTAGTCGTTGCAGCTCTTGCCCCAGCCGAATTCGGAGTCGAGGATGTTGCCCTGGTGGCAGTACGGATAGCCGAAGTGCTGGTCGGCCTTGGTGACCACGTTCAGCTCGTCGTTGGGCAGGTCTTCGCTGAGCCAGTCGCGGCCGTTGTCGGTGAACCAGAGGTTGCCGGTCTTCGGGTCGAAGTCGAAGCCCACGGTGTTGCGCACGCCGCGCGCCACGGTCTCGATGCCGCTGCCGTCGGGGTTCATGCGGAAGATGCGCGCATGCGCGTCGTCGGGCTCGCACAGGTTGCAGGGCGCGCCGACGGCGTAGTAGAGCTTGCCGTCGTGCATGCGCAGGTAGCGCCAGCTGTGGTCCTGCCCGCCGGGCAGCTTGTCGTTGAGCACCACGGGCGCGCCGGGGTTGTCGAGCTTGTCCTCGATGCCGTCGTAGCGAACGATCTGCTTGTGCGTGGCGAGGTAGAGCGAGCCCTTGTCGAACTCGATGCCGGTGGCGAACTCGGTCTTGTCGATGATCGTCTTCGGCTTGCGGTCGCCCTTCTCGGCGATGGCGTAGACCTTGTTGCCCACGAAGAGCGTGCTCACGAACACCGTGCCCTTGGCGCCCTGGCGCAGCTCGCGCGCATCGAGCACGCCCGAGGCCCAGGTCTCGACCTTGAAGCCCGGCGGGAGCTTGAATTTGGCGGTGGGCAACTGGTCGGGTGCGGTCGGGATCGGGAAGGCGGGCACGGGCGCCATGCGCGTGGCGGCCTCGCTCTTCGGCCGGCCCTTGGCCCAGCCCGGCTCCTCGGCGGGTGGCTGCTGGGCCCATGCGGTGACGGCGGTACAGAGGAGGGCGGCGAACGCCGCATGCGCGCGGAACGCGCGGGGTGCACGAATCGGGGCCATGTCTCGTCTCCTTCTTGTCGTGGGGTGCCGGCCGTTCGCTCCCGCGGGGGGAGGCGATCCGGACAACGCCCGCCAGTGTGCGTGGCCGAGGCTCCTTGCTCAATAAAATGATCGAGCTAAGCAATATGAATGGCATGCATATGGAAGCGCTCGATCTCAACCTGCTGCGGCTCTTCGACGCGGTCTACCGCGAACGCAACGTGAGCCGCGCCGCCGAATCGCTGGGCCTCACGCAGCCGGCGGCCAGCCACGGCCTGGGCCGGCTGCGGCTGCTGCTGGCGGACGCGCTCTTCACGCGCGCCCCCGGCGGCGTGGCCCCCACGCCGCGCGCCGACCGGCTGGCGGTGGCGGTGCAGGCGGCGCTGGCCACGCTGGAAGAGGCGCTGCACGAGCCCGACCGCTTCGAGCCCATGGTGTCGCGCAAGACCTTCCGCATCCACATGAGCGACATCGGCGAGGGGCGCTTCCTGCCGGCGCTGATGGCGCGGCTGCGCGAGCTGGCGCCGGGCGTGCGGGTCGAGACCATGCCCCTGGCGGTAGGCGACATCGCCACCGCGCTCGACAGCGGCAAGGTCGACTTCGCCTTCGGCTTCCTGTCCCGCGTGAAGGACACCCAGCGCACCCAGCTGCTGCGCGACCGCTACATCGTGCTGCTGCGCCGCGACCATCCCTTCGCGAAGCGCCGGCGCAGCGGGCAGGCCCTGCTCGAGGCGCTGCAGGAGCTCGACTACGTGGCGGTGCGCACGCACGCCGACACCCTGCGCATCCTGCAGCTGCTGAACCTGGAAGACCGGGTTCGCCTGACGACCGAGCACTTCATGGTGCTGCCGGCCATCGTGCGAGCGACCGACCTGGCGGTGGTGATGCCGCGCAACATCGCGCGCGGCTTTGCCGAGGAGGGCGGCTACGCCATCGTCGAGCCGCCGTTTCCGCTGCGCGACTTCACCGTGTCGCTGCACTGGAGCAAGCGCTTCGAGGCCGATCCGGGCAACCGCTGGCTCAGGCAGGTCATCGTCGAGCTGTTCTCGGAGAAATCATGATGTGAAGCGGGGCGGGGTTATTCTCGGAAGCGCCTGCCGCCGTCCTGATTGCCCCGAATGTTCCCCGTTCCGTCTCCCGTTCCCCCCGAATTTCTTCCCCGCCTCGTGTTTCCCGACGCGCCCTGACGACAGGTGCCGCCAGTGCAGGAGATTCTTTCCCAGGCCGGCCCCGTGCTGGTCTTCATGGCCTGCGTCGCGCTGGCCACCTACGCGCAGAACCTCACGGGCTTTGCATTCAGCCTGATCCTGTTGGGCCTTGTGTCGGTGCTCCATGTCGCCAGCGTGAGCGACACGGCCAACGCCGCCACGGTGCTGAGCCTCATCAACGCATGGACGTACTTCCGCGCCCGGCCCGGCGTCGTGCCCTGGCAGCTGATGAAGCCGGCGCTCAACGGCAGCACGGTGGGCGTGATCGTGGGCCTCGTGCTGCTCACCTGGCTCAGCGGCGGTGCGGTCGACTGGCTGCGCGGCCTGCTGGGCGTGTCGATCCTGGGCTGCGCCGTGCTGCTGGTGATGCAGGGCAAGCCGCTGCCGGTGGTGTCGGGCCGCGCCAGCTTTGCCCTCATCGGCGGGCTGTCGGGCGTGCTGGGCGGGCTGTTCTCCAGCTCCGGGCCGCCCATCGTCTTCCACATGTACCGCCAGCCGCTGGACCGCGAGCTGGTGCGCCGCGCGCTGTTGCTGATGTTCGCCTTCAACTCGCTCGTGCGGCTGGTGATCGTGGTGCCCACGGGGCATTTCTCGTGGCGTTCGGTGCTGCTGGCCGGATGCGCGATGCCGGTCGTCTACGGGGTGACGCGGCTGCACCACCGCCTGCCCAACAAGCTCAAGCCGCGCACGCTGAAGTGGCTGGTCGGCGGACTGCTCGCGGTGGCCGGCTCGACGCTGCTCGCCACCGCCTGGGTGGCCATCGCGCAGGGCTGATTTCCACGCAGGGGCCGTCCGGTGGCCCAGGAATTGCAACCTCCACGCAAGGGTTTCCCCGTACGTGGCATACCGGCCCCCACATACGCGTTATGGGCACCTCCGTATGCAAGACGCCGGACAAGCCGCTAACGTCCATGACTGACCCATGACGGGTCCCCCACGAGCCCAAGAAGCATGAGCACCGACAGCAGCAAGATTCAACCGATCCGCTTTTTCCATCGCGGAAAGATCGTCGACGTCACCGGCGTCCACCCGACCCGTTCAGTGCTCGACTGGCTGCGCGAGGACGCGCGCTGCACCGGCACCAAGGAAGGCTGCAACGAAGGCGACTGCGGCGCCTGCACCGTCGTCATCGGCGAACTGGCCGCCGACCCGCACGCTCCGGGCACTGTCGACGGCCTGAGCCTGCAGACGGTCAACGCCTGCATCCAGTTTCTTCCCACGCTGCACGGCAAGGCGCTGTTCACGGTCGAGGACCTGAAGGGCCAGTGCAAGGTCGAGAAGGCCACCGAAAAGAAGGCTCACCCGGTCCACGCGCTGCACCCGGTGCAGCAGGCCATGGTCGACTGCCACGGCTCCCAGTGCGGCTTCTGCACGCCCGGCTTCGTGATGTCGCTGTGGGCCACCTACGAGCACCACCAGGCCGAGGGCACGCAGCCCACCCGCCAGCAGCTGGCCGACGACCTTTCCGGCAACCTGTGCCGCTGCACCGGCTACCGCCCGATCCTCGATGCCGGCCAGCGCATGTTCGACCTGCCTTCGGTGCGCCTCGACACCAAGCCCGTGGTCGCCGCGCTCACCGCCCTGAAGAACGACGGCCTCGACTACGCCGCCGCGCTGGGCGCCCGCATCGACCACTTCCATGCCCCAAAGACCCTGGCCCAGCTCGCCGCGCTGCGCGAACAGAAGCCGCGCGCCCAGCTGCTGGCCGGCTCGACCGACGTGGGCCTGTGGGTCAACAAGCAGTTCCGCGACCTGGGCGACATCATCTACGTGGGCGACGTGGCCGAAATGAAGACCATCGAAGACCGCAAGGATGAGCTCTACATCGGTGCGGGCGCCTCGCTCGAATCCGCCTTCGCCGCGCTGGTCGAGCGCGTGCCCAGCCTGTCGGAGGTGTGGCTGCGCTTCGCCTCGCCGCCTATCCGCCATGCCGGCACCATGGGCGGCAATGTGGCCAACGGCTCGCCCATCGGCGATTCGCCGCCGGTGCTGATGTCGCTCGACGCGCAGATCGAGCTGCGCCGCGGCGAGGTCGTGCGCCGCATGCCGCTGCCCGAGTTCTACCTGGACTACATGAAGAACCAGCTGCAGCCGGGCGAGTTCGTCCAGGGGCTGGCCATTCCGCACGCCGCGATGAAGCGCCAGGTGCGCGCCTACAAGATCAGCAAGCGATTCGACTGCGACATCTCGGCGCTGTGCGCGGGCTTCGCCATCGAGCTCGAGGCCGGCAGCGACACGGTGAAGGCCGTGCGCCTTGCCTTCGGCGGCATGGCGGCCACGGTCAAGCGCGCCGCGAACGCCGAGGCCGCGCTGGTCGGTAAGCCGTGGACGCAGGCCAGCGTCGCCACCGCCAGGCTCGCGCTCGCCCAGGACTTCAAGCCGCTGTCGGACATGCGCGCATCGGCCGACTACCGGCTGCTGGTGGCGCAGAACCTGATCCAGCGCCTGTGGCTCGAAACGCGCGCCGACGACGCACTGTCGCTGGAAGAAACCAGCGTGTGGAGTGTGATGCCCCACGCAGCCAAGGCCACCGCCGAAGGAGTCTGACCATGAACAAACCCATCGACGCCCGCCTGCTGCAGCCCGCCGAGGCCTTTGCCGACTACCTGACCAACACCGCCGCGCGCATCGACGTGAGCGCCGAGGCGCTGGCGCACGAGCGCGGCATGCGCGTGGGCATCAGCCGCCCGCACGAGTCGGCGCACCTGCACGTGGCCGGCGAGGCCACCTACATCGACGACATTCCCGAGCTCACCGGCACGCTGCACTGCGCGCTGGGGCTTTCGCCGGCCGCCAACGGCCGCGTCACGGCGCTGTCGCTGGACGCGATCCGCGCGATGCCGGGCGTGGTCGCGGTCATCACCGCCGACGACATTCCGGGCGTCAACGACTGCGGCTCGATCATTCACGACGACCCGATCCTGCTGCCGGTGAACGACGGCGGCGAGATCCGCTACCTCGGCCAGCCGGTGTTCGCCGTGATCGCGGAAACCCGCGACGCCGCACGCCGCGCCGCCGCGAAGGCCAAGGACGCGCTGACCATCGAGGCGCAGCCGCCCGTGCTCACGCCGCAGGCCGCGCACGAGCGCGGCCAGTACGTGGTGCCGCCGATGCACATCGTGCGCAGCGGCGGCGCCGCCAACGAGGGTGACGAGGTGGCGGTGCGCGCGGCCATCGCGAAGGCGCCGCACCGCATCAAGTCCACGCTCGACGTGGGCGGGCAGGAACAGTTCTACCTGGAAGGCCAGATCAGCTACGCCATTCCGAAGGAAGGCGGCGCGCTGCACATCCATTGCTCCACGCAGCACCCGAGCGAGATGCAGCACCTGGTGGCGCATGCGCTGCACCTGCAGTCGAACGAGGTGCACGTCGAGTGCCGGCGCATGGGCGGCGGCTTCGGCGGCAAGGAATCGCAGTCGGCGCTGTTCGCCTGCGTGGCGGCGGTCGCGGCGCGTCAGCTGCAGCGCCCGGTGAAGCTGCGGCTGGACCGCGACGACGACTTCATGGTCACGGGCCGTCGCCACTGCTTCTGGTACGAGTACGAAGTCGGCTTCGACGACGAAGGCCGCATCCTCGGCGCCGAGATCACGATGGTCTCGCGCGCCGGCCACTCGGCCGACCTCTCGGGCCCGGTGATGACGCGCGCGCTGTGCCACTTCGACAACGCCTACTGGCTGCCCAACGTGTCGATGCACGGCTTCTCGGGCAAGACCAACACGCAGAGCAACACCGCCTTCCGTGGCTTCGGCGGCCCGCAGGGCGCCATCGCCATCGAGAACATCATGGACTCGGTGGCCCGCGACCTGAAGCGCGACCCGGTCGACGTGCGGCGCGTCAACTTCTACGGCAAGACGGAGAACAACGTCACGCCGTACCGCCAGACCGTGACCGACAACATCGTCCACGAACTCGTGGCCGAGCTGGAGCAAAGCAGCGACTACCGCGCGCGGCGCGAGGACATCGCCGCCTTCAACAAGAAGAGCACGGTGCTCAAGCGCGGCCTGGCGCTGGCGCCGCTGAAGTTCGGCATCTCGTTCAACGTGAAGCACTTCAACCAGGCCGGCGCGCTGGTGCATGTGTACACCGACGGCTCGATCCTCGTGAACCACGGCGGCACCGAGATGGGGCAGGGCCTCAACACCAAGGTGGCGCAGGTTGTGGCGCACGAGCTGGGCGTGAGCTTCGAGCGCGTGCGCGTCACTGCGACCGACACGACCAAGGTGGCGAACACCTCCGCCACGGCCGCATCGACCGGCGCCGACCTGAACGGCAAGGCCGCGCAGGACGCCGCACGCCAGATCCGCGAGCGCCTGGCCGATTGCGCGGCCGAGCGCCACGGCGGCAAGGCCAGCGAAGTGCGCTTCGCCAACGACAAGGTCGAGGTCAACGGCAAGTCGCTGGCCTTCAGCACCGTGGTGGGCGAGGCGTATCTCGACCGCAAGCAGCTGTGGTCAGACGGCTTCTACGCCACGCCCGGCCTGAGCTGGGACAAGGACAAGATGCAGGGCCGCCCGTTCTACTACTACGCCTACGGCGCGGCGGTGAGCGAGGTGATCGTGGACACGCTCACCGGCGAATGGAAGCTGCTGCGCGCCGACATCCTGCACGACGCGGGCAAGTCGCTGAACCCTGCCGTGGACATCGGCCAGGTCGAAGGCGCCTTCATCCAGGGCATGGGCTGGCTCACCACCGAGGAGCTGGTGTGGCATCCGCAAAGCGGCAAGCTCACCACGCACGCGCCCAGCACCTACAAGATCCCGACGGCCAACGATTGCCCGCCGGTGTTCAACGTGCGCCTGTTCGAGGGCCAGAACTTCGAGGACTCCATTCACCGCAGCAAGGCCGTGGGCGAACCACCGCTGCTGCTGCCGTTCTCGGTGTTCTTCGCGATCCGCGACGCGGTGTCTGCCGCGGGCGACCACAAGGTCGATCCGCCGCTGAAGGCGCCGGCCACGAGCGAGTCGATTCTTCGCGCCATCACGGTGGTGCAGGCGGCATCGGCCGAATGACAGCGGGCCGTGCTCGCACGGTCCGAGCTTCACTCCCCTACCGAGTCTCGCCAAATGCCGCGCTGTATAACTGTTCGCACAGACAGGAAAGGTGTGAACAGCCATGAGAGACCAGGCTCTTTTCGACAAGATCGATCTGCACCTCATCAGGGTGCTTCACACCGTGCTGACCGACCGCAGCGTGTCGCGGGCGGCCATCCGGCTGGGCATGTACCAGCCGGCGGTGTCGGCGGCGCTGAAGCGGCTGCGCGAGCTCTCGGGCGATCCGCTGCTGGTGCGCTCGGGCTCGGGCATGGTGCCGACCGACGCGGGGCTGCGCATGATCGAGCCGGCGGCCAGCATCCTGCGCGCGGCGGAAATGCTGTTCTCGGATGCGCGCGGCTTCGATCCGCAGTCGGCGGCCACCACCTTCCGCATCGCGGCCAGCGACTACATGGACCCGCTGTTCCTGCCGATGCTGGTGGCGCAGGTCAAGCGCGACGCGCCGCTGTGCCAGATCGAGATCCATGCGCTCTCGCCCGATTCGGACTACCACGGCCACCTGGCGCTCGGCCAGGTCGACCTGGTGATCGGCAACTGGCTCAAGCCGCCGGAAGACCTGCACATGGCGCGGCTCTTCGGCGACGAGGTGGTGTCGCTGGTCAACAAGGACCATCCGGCGGTGCGCCGCGGCTGGGACCTGGAGACCTGGCTGGCCGCCGAGCACATCGCGCCCACGCCCATGCACCCGGGCGGGCGCGGCATCATCGACCAGATGCTCGACGAGCTGGGGCGGCAGCGCAACATCACGGCGCGCTGCGCGCACTTCGGGCTCATTCCGGACATGGTGGCCTCCAGCCTGCTGGTGCTGACCACCGGGCGCCAGTACTGCGAGCGCTTCGCCTCGCGGCTGCCGCTGAAGATCCTCGAATGCCCCGTGGCGCTGCCGCGGCTTATGTACTACCAGCTCTGGCACGAACGCACCCATTCGTCGAGCTCGGCGCGCTGGCTGCGCGAATGCATCAAGGACGTGGCGGCGTCGCTGCGGCCCCCGGCTTCCGCCATACCCGGTGTACCCGGCGCCGCAACGCGCCCGCCCGCCGCACCTGAAACCTCGGATCCCTGAGAACCCCCCGTTCGCGCCGGCGTCGTGAGCGGGGCAACGATGAAAACCGCCACTACAACAGCTGGAGACAAGCGAAATGAGTACGTTTGAACAGGCGCCGAAAGGCGCCGAGCCCCGCACGCCGGGGCATGTCGAGTCCGCGCGTCCGCGTGCGGCTGTGGGCAGCGCAAGCGGCTCGGGTCTGCTTGAACGCGTGTTCAAGCTCAGCGCGCACAACACGACAGTGCGCACGGAAGTCATCGCGGGGCTGACCACCTTCCTGACGATGGCCTACATCATCTTCGTGAACCCGTCGATCCTCGGGGACGCGGGCATGCCGAAGGGCGCGGTCTTCGTGGCCACCTGCCTGATCGCGGCACTGGGCACGCTCATCATGGGCCTGTATGCCAACTACCCGATCGCCATGGCGCCGGGCATGGGCCTGAACGCCTACTTCGCCTACGTGGTGGTGCTGGGCATGGGCTACACGTGGCAGGTTGCGCTGGGCGCGGTCTTCATCTCGGGCTGCCTGTTCCTGATCGTCACGGTCACCGGGCTGCGGGAGCTTTTCATACAGGGCATACCGCAATCGCTGCGAACGGCGATCACGGTGGGCATCGGGATGTTCCTGGCGCTCATCGCGCTGAAGAGCGCGGGCGTGGTGGCCGCTTCGCCCGCCACCTTCGTCACGCTGGGCGACCTGCACTCGGCGCCGGTGATCCTGGCGACGCTGGGCTTCCTCATCATCGTGGCGCTCGACAAGCTGAAAGTGCGCGGCGCGATCCTGATCGGGATCGTCACGGTGACGGTGCTGTCGTTCTTCTTCGGCGGCAACAAGTTCCACGGCGTGTTCGACGCACCGCCATCCATCGCGCCCACCTTCATGCAGCTCGACATCCTGGGCGCGCTGAAGGGCGGCATCCTGAACGTGGTGCTGGTGTTCTTCCTGGTCGAGATGTTCGACGCGACCGGCACGCTGATGGGCGTGGCCAAGCGCGCCGGCCTGCTGGTGCCGGGCAAGATGGAGCGCATGAACAAGGCGCTGCTGGCCGACAGCGGCGCGATTTTCGCGGGCTCGCTGCTCGGTACTTCGAGCACCACGGCTTATGTGGAAAGCGCGGCGGGCGTGCAGGCCGGCGGCCGCACCGGCCTCACGGCCGTGGTGGTGGCGGTGCTGTTCCTGGCCTGCCTGATGATCTCGCCGCTGGCGGGCTCGGTGCCGGCCTACGCCACGGCCCCGGCGCTGCTCTTCGTGGGCTGCCTGATGCTGCGCGACCTGGTCGAGCTCGACTGGGAAGACACCACCGAGGTGATCCCGGCCGCGGTCACCGCGCTGGCGATGCCTTTCACCTACTCGATCGCCAACGGCCTGGCCTTCGGCTTCATCACGTACGCCGTGCTGAAGCTGTGCACCGGGCGGGCACGGGAAGTGCATGCGATGGTCTGGGTCATCGCAGCCGTGTTTCTCTTCAAGTTCGCCTACATCGGCGGGCATTGAAATGCTGAACTGAGCGAAGCGCCGTCGGGCGCCGATGGTCGCGGGGGACGCTATTAAACTGATAGCTGCTCCCGCTTTGTTGCAGTTGAACGAGACAAATCCACGAAACCCGGCATGACAACCCCCAGACTCCAGCTCGCGCACATCACCAAGCGGTATCCCGCGGTGGTGGCGAACAGCGACATTTCCCTGAGTGTCGCGCCCGGCGAAATACATGCCGTGCTCGGCGAGAACGGCGCCGGCAAGTCGACCCTGATGAAGATCATCTACGGCTCGGTCAAGCCCGACGAAGGCACGGTGATGTTCGACGGCCACGCCGTCAACCTGCGCAACCCGCAGCAGGCGAGGGCGCTGGGCATCAGCATGGTGTTCCAGCACTTCAGCCTGTTCGACACACTCACCGTGGCCGAGAACGTCTGGCTGGGGCTGGACAAGTCTTTGCAGCTCGCCGAGGTGACGCGCAGCATCACGGCCAAGGCGGGCGAGTACGGCCTCGACATCGACCCGGCGCGGCCGGTGCACACGCTGTCGGTGGGCGAGATGCAGCGGGTGGAAATCATCCGAGCGCTGCTCACCAACCCCAAGCTGCTGATCCTCGACGAGCCGACCTCGGTGCTGACGCCGCAGGCGGTCATCAAGCTCTTCCATGTGCTGAACAAGCTGGCCTCCGAGGGCTGCAGCATCCTCTACATCAGCCACAAGCTGCACGAGATACAGGAGCTGTGCAGCGCCTGCACCGTGCTGCGCGGCGGCAAGGTGACGGGGGTGTGCAATCCGCAGAACGAGAGCACCCAGTCGCTGTCGCGGCTGATGATCGGCAGCGAGCCGCCGCCGCTGCAGCACCGGCCGGTGCACGCGGGCGCGGTGGCGCTGCGCGTCGACCGGCTTTCGCTGGCGCGCGAGGATCAGTTCGGCGTGGACCTCGACGGCATCTCGTTCGAGGTCCGTGCGGGCGAGGTCGTCGGCATTGCCGGGGTCTCGGGCAACGGCCAGAAGGAACTGCTCTACACGCTCTCGGGCGAGGACGTGCGTGCCGAGGCCGCGATGGTCCGGGTGTTCGACAAGCCGGCCGGCCGGTTGCGTCCGCGGGCGCGGCGCGCGCTCGGACTGCACTTCGTGCCGGAAGAGCGGCTGGGCCGCGGCGCAGTGCCCACGCTGGGGCTCGCGCACAACCTGCTGCTCACGCGCGGCGACGCGGTGGGCCGGGGCGGGTGGATCCGCACCGGCGCGCTCGAGCGGCAGGCGAAAGCCATCATCGAGCGCTTCAAGGTCAAGGCCGGCGGGCCGAAGGCGGCGGCGCGCTCGCTCTCGGGCGGTAACCTGCAGAAATTCATCGTCGGGCGCGAGATCGACGCCAATCCGAAGCTCTTCATCGTCTCGCAGCCGACCTGGGGCGTGGACGTGGGCGCGGCCGCGCTGATCCACGCCGAGATCCTCGCGCTGCGCGACGCGGGTTGTGCCGTGCTGGTGATCAGCGAGGAGCTCGACGAGCTGTTCAACATCAGCGACCGGCTGCATGTGATCGCCAAGGGGCGACTGTCGCCTTCCATCGACCGCGCGGCCGCCACGCTGCCGCAGATCGGCGAATGGATGAGCGGCCTTTGGCAGGACACGCAAGGCGCCGGCAAGAAGGCGGAGGCTGCCCATGTTTAAGCTCGAACCGCGCCCGGAACTATCGCGCTTCTGGAGCTATGCCTCGCCGATCCTGGCGCTTCTCATCACCGTGCTGATCGGCGTGGCGCTGTTCGCCGCGCTCGGCAAAGACCCGGTCAAGGGCCTGCTGGTGTTCTTCTACGAGCCCATCAAGAGCGGCTACGCCATCGGCGAGCTGATGGTGAAGGCGACGCCGCTGCTCATCATCGCGCTGGGGCTGGCTGTGTGCTTCCGCTCGAACGTGTGGAACATCGGCGCCGAAGGGCAGTTCGTGTTCGGCGCCATCGCGGCGGGCGGCGTGGCGTTGCTGGCCGACAAGAACACGGGGCAGTGGATCGTCGTGGCCATCCTGCTGGCGGGCGTGCTCGGCGGCATGGTGTGGGCTGGCATCGTCGCGCTGCTGCGCGACAAGTGCAACGCCAACGAGATCCTGGTGAGCCTGATGCTGGTCTACGTGGCCACGCTGCTGCTGGGCTATATGGTCTACGGGCCGTGGAAGGATCCGCACGGCTACAACTTCCCGCAGACCAAGACCTTCGAGGCGGTCACGCAGATCCCGCGCCTGTTCAAGGGCTCGCGCGTGAGCATCGGGCTGGTCATCGCACTGGTGGGGGCGGGGGCGCTGTGGGTGTTCCTGTTCCGCACGCGCGCGGGCTTCGCGCAGCAGGTCGGCGGGCTGGCACCGGCGGCCTCGCGCTATGCCGGCTTTTCGGCGCGGCGCGCGGTGTGGGTCGCGCTGCTGACCTCGGGCGCTGCTGCCGGCCTGGCCGGCGCGCTCGAAGTGGCCGGGCCGCTCGGGCAGCTCACGCCCTACGTGCCGGCGGGCTACGGCTTCGCAGCCATCATCGTGGCCTTCGTCGGTCGGCTGCATCCGGTGGGCATGATCTTCTCGGCCATCCTGATGAGCATGTTCTACATCGGTGGCGAGCTGGCGCAGTCGCGGCTCGGCCTGCCCAAGTCGCTCACCGGCGTGTTCCAGGGGCTGCTGCTGTTCACGCTGCTGGCCTGCGACACGCTCATTGCCTACCGCATCAAGCGCAAGGCGGCTGCGAAGGCAGCCTCCATGACCACCGCCTCCTTGCAGGCGAGCACGCCCATTACCGCACCCGTCGCGCGTGCCACCGAAGGGAGCCACTGACCATGGAAAGCTACGCACTCCTGCTGGGTTCCACTCTCAGCGCAGGCACCGTGCTCGCCATCGCGGCGCTGGGCCTGCTCATCAACGAGAAGGCCGGCATCGTCAACCTCGGCGCCGAGGGGATGATGCTGTGCGCCGCCATCGCGGGTTTCGCGACGGTCGTCATCACGCACAACCCGTGGCTCGGCTTTCTCGCCGGCATGGCGGCGGGCGCCTTGCTCGCGGCCTTCTTCGGCGTGCTGGTGATCTGGCTCAACACCAACCAGTACGCGACGGGCCTCGCGCTGAGTCTCTTCGGCGTGGGCTTCTCGGCCTTCGCCGGCATCAGCTTCGTGCAGGCGAAGCTGCCGGAAAGCGCCTCGTATGCCATCCCCGTGCTGGGCGACATCCCGCTGGTCGGCCCGGCGCTGTTTCGCCATCACCCGATGGTGTATTTCGCGGTGGTGCTGACCTTCGCGCTGATCTGGTTCCTCTACCGCACGCGAGCCGGCCTGGTGCTGCGCTCTGTGGGCGAGTCGCCCGAGTCGGCGCATGCGCTGGGCTATCCGGTGCGGCGCATCCGCTTCATGGCGGTGATCGCGGGCGGCGCGCTGTGCGGGCTGGCGGGCGCGTATCTCTCGACCGTCTACACGCCGCTGTGGGTCGAGGGCATGGTGGCCGGCCGCGGCTGGATCGCGTTGGCGCTCACCACCTTCGCCACCTGGCGGCCGGTGCGCGTGCTGCTGGGCGCATACCTCTTCGGTGGCGTGTCGATGCTGGGCTTCCACCTGCAGAGCAGCGGCGTCGACGTGCCGGCGCAGTTCCTCAGCATGCTGCAGTACATCGCGCCGATCGTGGTGCTGGCGCTGATCTCGCGCAACCCGGCCTTCATCCGCGCCAACATGCCGGCTTCCATCGGGAAACCGTTCTACCCCGGCTCATAATCGCGTTCTCGTTTTTCCGCCAACCCGTCCTTTTGAGGATTTCCGACAATGAATGATCTGAACAAGCGCTCCCTGCTCAAGCTGGCCGCCCTCACCGCGGTCGCTTCGGCGGCCCTGATCGGCTGCGGCAAGAAAGAAGAAGCGGCAGCACCGGCCGCGGCCCCCGCGCCGGCCCCGGCACCCGCCGCAGCGGCTCCGGCACCGGCAGCGCCCCTGAACATCGCATTCGCATACGTCGGCCCGGTGGGCGACGGCGGCTGGACCTTCGCGCACGACAACGCGCGCAAGGCGCTCGAGAAGGAATTCGGCGACAAGATCAAGACCACCTTCGTCGAAAGCGTGCCCGAGGGCGCCGACGCCGAGCGCGTGTTCCGCGACATGGTCGGCCAGGGCAACAAGCTGATCTTCGGCACCACCTTCGGCTACATGGAGCCCATGCTCAAGGTCGCGGCCGACAGCAAGGAAGTGAAGTTCGAGCACGCCACCGGCTACAAGACCTCGGACAACATGCGCACCTACGACAGCCGCACGTACGAGGGTGCGTACATGGCCGGCGTGATTGCAGGTGCCATGACCAAGAGCAACACGCTGGGCGTGGTCGGCTCGGTGCCGATCCCCGAAGTGCTGCGCAACATCAACAGCTTCACGCTGGGTGCGCAGTCGGTCAACCCGAAGATCACGACCAAGGTCGTGTGGGTGAACGAGTGGTTCAGCCCGCCGAAGGAAACCGAAGCCGCCACCGCCCTCATCAACGGCGGCGCCGACGTGCTGTTCCAGAACACCGACTCGCCGGCCGTGCTGAAGACCGCGCAGGAAAAGGGCAAGCGCGCCTTCGGCTGGGACTCCGACATGACCGCCTATGGTCCCAAGGCCCACCTGGCCTCGGCCACCATCAACTGGGCTCCGTACTACATCAAGGCCACCCAGGAAGCCCTGGACGGCAAGTGGGCCACCGGCCAGGCCTGGTGGGGCGTGAAGGAAGGCGCGATCGACCTCGTCTCCATCGCCGAAGACGTGCCGGCCGAAACCAAGGCCAAGGTCGAGGAAGTGAAGAAGGGCCTGAAGGACGGCAGCTTCGTGATCTGGAAGGGCCCGATCCTCGGCCAGGACGGCAAGGAAGTGGTCGCCAAGGACGCGGTGGCCGACGACAAGTTCCTGTCGGGCGTGAACTTCTATGTGAAGGGCGTCGAAGGCAAGGTGCCGGGCGGCGACAAGAAGTAAGGCTCGCCCCCAGGCTGCGCGGACACTTCGTGTCCGCTACGCCAACCCCCTACCGGGGGCAACACCTGCGGCCCGGCAAAGCCGGTTCCGCGGTGTTCGCGAATGGGCCCGGGCTGCGCCGGGTGCCTCATATACACCGAAAAGTTCTAACGACCCGCACATGTTGCGGGTTTTCTTTTTTTGAGGGGTTACCTACCTGAAACCTCCCTGCCTCCGCTAAAGTAACAATTAGTGTCACTATTGCGTACCGTCGCAGGGCGGAACGCAGCCGAGGCAAGTCCCGGAGGACCATCAACGCTCATCACGACGAGACTGAAATGCAGGACGCAGTCACCAATCCCACGCACGCAGCGTTGCCGCCATCGTTGCCCGATTCGCTGGAGAGCCCGGGTTACGAATTGCTGGAGGAACTGGGTGCGGGTGGTTATGGCACCGTGTATCGCGCGCTGCAGCGAAGCACGGGCACCGTGGTCGCGATCAAGGTCGTGAAGTTGCAGGTGGGTAGCCAGCGCGTGGCGCGCTTCCATCGCGAGACGAAGCTCTGTGCCTCGCTGCACCATCCGCATATCGTGCAACTGCTCGACAAGGGCGAGCAGGGCGCCTGCGTCTACGGCGTCTTCGAGTACGTGCCGGGCGAGACGCTCACCAGCCTGATCCGCCGCAAGGGCTCGCTCACGGCCACCGAAACCGGCCACCTGATGGCGGAAGTGCTCGACGCGCTGGACTGCGCGCACAGCGCCGGCATCGTGCACCGCGACCTGAAGCCCGACAACGTGATGGTCACGTTCACCGGCGCCGTTCCGCACGCGAAGGTGCTGGACTTCGGCATCGGCACCGTCATTCCCACGAACCGGGGCGTCGAATTTCCAACGCTCACGATGACCGACGAGGCCCTGGGCACGCCGGCCTACAGCGCGCCCGAGCAACTGCGCGGCGAGCCGCCCGGCGTCAAGTCCGACCTCTACGCGTGGGGCCTGATGTTCATCGAGTGCCTGACCGGCGCGCCCGCCATCCGCGGCGCATCGGCGGCCGAAATCCTTCACCAGCAGCTGAGCCCGCAGGAGATTCAACTGCCCGCCGAGATCGCCGCCCATCCGGTGGCCTCCGTGCTGCGCCAGGCCCTGAGGAAGAAGGCCGCCGACCGCTCCGACTCCGCCGCCGCGCTGCTGGCAGAGCTCGGCCGCCTGCGGCTCGACGACCGCGTGGGCGTGCTGCGCTCGGCCAAGCAGGCGCAGGACGAGGCGCTGGCGCAGACCGTCATCACCACGCGCGGCTTCTCCGAGAAGCGGCAGCTCACCGTGCTGTGCTGCAGCGTCTCGGTGTGGCCCGATGCCGGCGCGGACGACGACAGCGCCGACGACGCCTTGCCCTCCGACATCGAGAAGCTGGAGCTGCTGCAGCGCAACGAGCTCGCCCTGTTCGCGGAAAGCGCAACGCGCCGCGGCGGCCTGCTGGCGGGCACGCTGGGCGACCGGATGATCGTGCTGTTCGGCTATCCGCACGCCAGCGACACCGACGCGCGGCAGGCCGGCAAGACGGCGCTCGAGCTCATCGCGCTGAGCCGCCAGCGCTCCGCCGCCATCGAGCAGGAGCACGGCGTTCATCTCGGTATCCGCATGGGCATGCACACCGGCATGGCGGTGGTGGCGGCCGGCGAGATTCCGTCCGGCCATGCCGTCAACGTCGCGGTGCGGCTCGAAGGCGTGGCCGACACCGGCACGCTGCTCGCGAGCGAAAGCAGCCACCGGCTGCTGAGCCGCCACGCGCGCTTCGACAAGGCCGGCACCGTGACGCTGCCGGGGCAATCGGGCGGCATCCAGACCTACCGCCTTGGCGCCGAGGAACAGGCGCCCCTGTCCGACGAGTCCGCCGACCAGGCGCTGCACAAGGCATGCATCGGCCGCGAGCCCGAGCTGGTGCAGCTGCGCTCCACCTGGGAGCAGGCCCGGCAAGGCCAGGGCAGCGCGGTGTGGATCCGCGGCGAGCCGGGCATCGGCAAGTCGTGCCTTGCCGACGTGCTGCGCGAGCAGGTGGCGAAGGAAGGCCTGCAGACCGTCATTGCGCAGTGCCAGCCCGAGAACCAGAACAACGCGCTGACGCCGTTCCTGGCGTTGCTGCGCCAGTGGCTCGATGCCGCTCCCGATGCTGCCTCACCCGATGCGCGCCGCGAGCGCCTGCGCGAGGCCCTGCACGCCGCCGGCTGCGACGGCGAGGCGGTGCTGCCGATCTTCTGCGCGTGGCTTTCGCTTCCGCTGGGCGACCGCGCGCCGAGCCAGATGTCTCCGCCGATGCAGAAGGCGCTGCTGCTGCAGTCCACCGCACAGTGGCTGCTGCACATGGCCGAGACGTCGCCGCTCCTGCTGCTGCTGGAGGACGTGCACTGGGCCGACCCCACCACCATCGAATTCGTCGAGCAGCTGATCGCGCAGCTGCCGCAGCGGCGCGTGCTGCTGGTGCTGACCGCCCGCCCCGAATGGGCGAAGCCGGACGCCATGCAGGCCGAATGCATCGAGGTTCGGCGGCTCGAAGACACGCAGGCCGCCGAGCTGGCGCGCCAGGCGCTGGCGCCCAGGGTCGTCGCGCCTCAGGTGATCGATAACGTGGTCGCGCGCACCGACGGCGTGCCGCTGTTCATCCAGGAAATGGCGCGCATGATGCTCGACGCCTACCTGGTCGAGAAGGACGGCGTCTGGGTCTTCAAGGACACCGCGCAGCCGGCCGCCATTCCGGTCACGCTGCGGGACTCTCTGGTCAGCCGCTTCGACCGGCTGGGCCCCGTCAAGGGCCTGCTGCAGCTGGCGGCCACCATCGGGCGGCAGTTCGAGGCGGAGCTGCTGTGCGCCTGCTCGGGCAAGACCGCCGAGACGATGGACAAGGACATGGCCGTGCTGCTCGACGCCGGCCTCGTCGCGCCGGCCGGCCTGCCGGGCGCCTTCATCTTCCGCCACGCGCTGATCCGCGACACCGCCTACGAAAGCATGCTCGTCGCGCAGCGCCGGCAGCTTCATCGCAACGTCGCGCAGACGCTGATGGACAGCCAGCCGCAGCACGTGGCGAGCGAGCCGGGCAGCGTGGCGCAGCACTGGGCCGACGCGGGCGAGCATGCGCAGGCCGTCGCGCTCGCGGTGCGGCAGCTGCGCATCACGCAGCACCGCTCGCTCAACGACGAAACGATTTCCTACGCCCAGCACATCGACGGCTGGATGGCGCACCTGGACGGCAATGCGCAGCGCGAGGCGCGGCTGGACGTGAACAGCTACGTCACGCAGGCGATGATGAACAAGTACGGCTGGGCGCATGCGCAGGTGGTCGACCGCATCGCGCTGTCGCAGGAGCTGCTGTCCGACGAAGTGCCCCGCGAGAAGCAGGTGCAGCACCTGTGGACGCTGATCACCTTCCACCACGTGGCGAGCAACCGCGCCGAGGTGCAGCAGCTGAGCAACCGGCTGCTCGACCACGCCACGCAGCAGCAGGACCAGGGTGTGTTCGTCGCAGCCCAGACCTACCTCGGGCTCGCGCACTACTCCGACGGCTACTTCGAACGCGCCGAGCAATCGCTGAGCGACGCCATCGAAGGCTACAGCCCCGAGGCCCACGCGCACCACGCCGCCGACTTCGGCTTCGACACCCGCGTTTGGGCGACCACCGGGCGCGCGCTGGTGCGTTGGTTCGCGGGCCACGACGCGGCCGCGCGCACCGACGCCACGAACGCCGTGCGCTGGGCCCGCGAGATGTCGCACATCCCGTCGCTGAGCATGGCGCTGCTCTACCAGAGCCTCGGCCACCAGGCCCGCAACGACAAGGCGCGCGCGCTGGTGAGTACTGGCGAGCTGCTGGGCATCACGCAGCGCTACGGCCTGCCGGCGTTCCAGGGCTATGCCGAAATCATCCGCTGCTGGGCCACCGGCGACGTCGACAGCATCGCGCAGGCCGATGGCTGGATCCAGGCGCTGTGGGGCATGGGCTGCCGCTACTGCCAGACCTACTACCGCGCCTTCGCCGCCGACACGCTGGCCGCCAACGGCCGTTGGGACGAGGCGCTCGCGCGCATCGACGAATCCCTGCGCCTGACCGACGAGCTGAAGGAAGGGCTCTACCGCTCCGAGCTGCACCTGCAGAGGGCCCGCTACCTGCAGGCTGCCGGCGGTGACCGCGAGGCCGTGGCCGCGTGCTTCGCGAAGGCCGCCGAAGTGGCGCGCGAAGGCGACAAGCACAGAACCGAATACGAGGCCCTGGCGGCGTTGCAGGCACTGGCGGATTCCGCCGCGCCCGACGTGGCCGCTCGCCTGAAGGATCTGGCCGCGCTGCGGCCGGAATTGCCCGCGCGCATGTCCGTTCATGCGCCCATTTCCTCTTGAACCAAGGATGAAGTAATCATGACCTTCCAAGTCCAAAGCGGTGATCCGTTGCTCGAGTTCCGCCTTGCTTACCTGCGGGCCATCGCCCGTTCGTGGCAGGACGACGCCTACCGCGCCAAGCTGCTCGACCAGCAGGACATCCAGCCCATGCTGCACACCGACTTCGGCCTGCCGACGCTGTGGCCCATGCTCGACGTCTCGCTCTTCCTGAGCCCCGATCCGGCCCAGCGCGCCGAATGGAAGCCGATGCTCACCTCCGGCTGGGTCGGTCCCGACGACTCCTTCGTCATCGTGCTGCCGCAGGCTCCGACCTCGCACGCCACGGAAGCCCTGGCCGCCTACTACCAGCTGTTTCCGAACTTCATGGGTTCTTCGGCTGCATTCGAGATTCCCCCGGGCCTCATGGGTGGCGCACTGCCCACCGGCCTTGGCATTCCCGGCGGCGGCGACGGCTCGCTGCTGGCCTTCGGCGGCGTGGTGCTGCGCGCGATCGCGATCGCATGGCAGTCGCCCGAGCTGCTCTATCAGCTGACGCGCGATCCGGAGGCCGATAAGGCCAACGTGCTGAGCCAATGGCTGGGCTACAACAACCCGTTCAACTTCAAGATCCTGTTCACCACCAACGCCGCCTTCACCTGGGACGCGACGAAGGGCGAATGGAACCAGAAGAACGCCGACGGCACCGCGATCAAGAACGCCATCCGCCTGAACTACCCGACAGCACCGGTGGAAGAGAGCATGCGCGCCGTTGCGCTCACCTCGTACAACAACACGGGCGACCCCTATCCGTTCACCTGCTGAGTCCCCGGCCGGCCAGGGGCCGGCAGAAGCAGGGGCGGGCAGCGCGCTGCAGGGCGCCACGGCCACGCTCCTGCTGACGCTGGCCGCGCGCGCCCATTCGGGCAGCGTGGCCGATGCGTCGGTGTTTTCCGATCCCGAGGCGCGGCGCATCGCAGCGTCGCTTCCTTTCGACATCTCGGGCTACGCGGCGGACGATGCCTTCGTCAGGAGCATCGTGCTGCGCGCGGCCCTGTTCGACCGTTTCGCGGCCGAATTCCTTGCCGCCCATCCGGACGGCTTCTGCATCTCGCTGGGCGCGGGCCTGTGCACGCGGCGCAGCCGGATCGACGCGGCCCTGGTGGCGCGCTCTCACTGGCTCAACATCGACCTGCCGGACGCCATCGAGCTCAGGCAACGGCACATGACGCGCCACGAAGGCGAGAGCGATCTCGCATGCTCGGTGCTCGACGAAAGCTGGCTCGATGCCGCCGGCCTGCCCGGCGATCGCCCTGTGCTCGCGATGCTGGAGGGCGTGTGCCCCTATCTGCCGCAGGCTCCGCTGGAGGCCCTGCTGCGAAGCCTTGCCGCGCGCTTCGAGCACGCAAGGGTGCCGTGCGTCCTCGTGCTCGACCACGTCCACCCGGTGCTCGCACGCCAGTCGATGGCCGTCGGCGGCATGCGGCTGCCGGTGGTGTCGGGCTTCGAGAACGCGGCGCAGGTCGCGGGCCTGCATCCGTCGATGCGGGTGCTGTCCGAAGACCACATCTATGCGCAGTTCTCGGAACGCCACAGCCTGTTCGAGGCGGCGTTCCGGGCCACGACGGGGGCCTGGCCGTATGGGGTCGTGCGCCTCGCGCTGGGTCCGCAAGGCGATGAGTGACGGCTTGAGCAAGGGTGCGCCGCCCGATTTCTTCGGCGACGTCTTTCGCTGGCACGACAGGTTCCTGCCGCCCGTGGTGCTGCAGGACCGCCTGCTGCTGGCGAGCGAGAACGACCTGCTGGTGCTCGGCTCGCCGGGCGTGATGGCCGTCGAGCGCGTGCTGCGCGAAGGCATCAGCCTCGCCGCGCATTGCCGAGCCGAGGGAGCGGCCGAGCCGCTCGCGCAGATGCTGCATGCGCTCGAGGCGCTGGCACGTCAGGGGCTCGTTCGGCCCGCGGCGGCGGACGGTGCCGACTTCCATTTCGTTCCCGATTATTCGGTGGGGCATGTACGCACGGCGCTCTCCGGCAACGTGGACGTCGTCATGCTGTCGGGCGCGGTGAGCGGCGAGGCGGTGAGCCGCTGGGGGCAGGCCCTGTCGCAGGAGCTGCCCGGCGGCGCCGGTCTCACGCTCGTGTTCTGCGACGACTATCTCGATCCCCGGCTGGGCGCCGTCGACGCGCAGCAGCGTGCTTCCGGCCGCGCCTGGCTGCTGGTCAAGCCGACGGGCGAGCAGGCGATGGCCGGCCCCGTCTTCAGGCCGGGCGCGGTGGAGCCCGGTCCGTGCTGGCATTGCCTCGCGCATCGCTGGCTCAGGAACCGGCCGGCGCGTGCGTGGTGGCAGGAACGGCACGGCCGCCCCGGCAGCGGATTGCCCGTGCGGGCCGGCGCCGGGCTGGTCGGCGAACGGCTCGACCGGTTGTTGCCCCTCGCGCGGGAGCTTGCAACCCATGCGGATGGCGCGCAGCTGCTGGTGCTGGATTCATCGCAGCCGCATCCCGTGGCCATGCGCCCGCAGTGCCCGCATTGCGGCACGCCGGGGCTGGTCGCGCGGCGGCAGCGCGAGCCCGTCGTGCTGGCGCCGGGCCTGCCCACCGCCAGCCACGACGGCGGCTGGCGCACGGTGCCGGCCTCGGTCACGGTGGAGCGGCTGATGCGCCACGTCAGCCCGCTGAGCGGCGTGATCGCGCGGATCGTGCCGCTGAATGCCGAGGCGGAGGGCGCGCTGACGGTCTATCGCAGCGAAATCTTCAGGACGCCGCCGAGCGGCGACGACGAACTGCCCGGCGTGCTGACCCAGGTGTGCCTGGGCAAGGGCATGTCGATGGCGCAGTCGCGCGCCAGCGCGCTGTGCGAGGCGGCGGAGCGGCATGCCGCCTTCTTCCAGGGCGACGAGGCGTGGGTGATCGCGCCCGCGGCCGACCTCGACGCGCGTTGCATCGAGCCGCAGGCGCTGGCGCTCTTCAGCGAACGGCAGCGCGCGGAATTCGACGGCCCCCGGAAGCCGCCGCACGCCGTGGCACCGTCCGCAGCGCAGCAGCAACAGCGGCCGTCCTGGTGGACCCCGGCCTGGTCCCTGACCGCCGGCGAGCGCCGTTACCTGCCGCTGGCCTTCTGTTTTGCCAACGCGCCGGCGCAAAGCCGGTTTCACGTGAGCTGGACGTCCAACGGCAGCGCGGCGGGGAACACCCGTGAGGAAGCCATCCTGCAGGGTTTTCTGGAGCTGGTGGAGCGCGATGCCGCCGCCGTCTGGTGGTATGGCCGGCTGCGCAGGCCGGGCATCGACCTGGGCGGCCTGTCCGGCGAGATCCGCGAGCGCGTCGAGCGCACCTGCGGCCCGCGCTGGGAGCGCTGGGTGCTCGACATCACGCACGACTTCGGCATTCCGGCGGTGGTAGCCGTCGGACGGCACCTCGACACCGGCGCGTGGGCGATCGGCTTCGGCTGCAGTCCCGAGCGCTCGCTGGCCTGCGAGCGGGCACTGACCGAAATGAGCCAGCTGATCGCGGCAGGCAAGACTTTTGCTGTGCAGGCCGATGAAGGCGCGGAGGAGGGCGCGCCGCCGGTTTTCCTCATGCCGGCCGGGATGGCCGACGCCGCGCCCGCCATGCCGCAGGCGCGGACGGACATCTCCGCCGAGATCCGCCGGTGCGTCGGCATCGCCGAATCCCTTGGCCTGGAAACCATCGTCCTGGACCACACGCGCCCCGACGTTCCCCTGTGCACGGTGAAGGTCGTGGTGCCCGGTCTTTGCCACATCTGGCCCGAACTTGGCAATCCGCGCCTGTACCGCGTGCCGGTCGGGCTGGGATGGCGCGACACTCCGATGTGTGAGGCCGACCTGAATCCGCAGGCGCTTTACGTCTGATATCGCGAAGGAGAAGAAAGAATGGCCATCTTCAGGAACAAGCTCGACCAGCGATCCACCGTGCTGCGGCCGGTGCACGCCTTCGGTCGCCGCGCCTCGGTGTGCCAGACGGTGCTGCAGGCGCCGGACGTGTCGCAGGTCCACGCGCTCGTGCGATGGAACAGGCACACCTGGGAAATCGTCGACCAGAGTCGCAACGGCACCACGATGAACGGCGAACGCCTTGCCAGCGGCCGATGGACCGCCCTGTCGGCGGGCGCCGAAGTCCGCATGGGCGTGGGCGACGAGTCGGTCTGGATCGCGGACGACCTCGCGCCGCCGGCCACCTGCCTCTTTCCCGTGGACGGGGACGGCATCATGGTGGCGCTGGGCCTGCGCGAGAACCTGCTGCCGGACGACCAGCAGCCCGAGGCGAACGTCTACTTCCAGGAAGGACGCTGGATGCTGGAGCACATCGACGGCATCGAGCACCTGAGCGATGGCGCCATGGTCCGCACCTCGGGCAGCACCTGGGAGTTCGTGCTGTGCGACGACCTGGCCTTCACCTCCGAGAACCCCATCGCAGCCTCGGCGCCGGCGACGGCGGATGTCGCGCTGCACTTCGACGTCAGCCAGAACGAGGAGCACACCAGCCTGAACCTGGTGGCGGAGGGCAAGTCGGTGCCGCTGGGCGAACGCATCCATCACTACACCCTCGTCACCCTCGCGCGGCTGCGCCAGAAGGACGCCCAGAGGGGCCTCGCGCCGCAGAGCCAGGGCTGGATCGGGCTCGACGAGCTGTCGCGCATGCTGGGCGTGGAGCCCTCCTACGTGAACATCCAGATCTTTCGCGCCAAGCACCAGATCCTGAATGCGCTGCCGCCGCACCTGGCCGAACCGCCGCTGGTCGAGCGGCGGCGCGGCAATGTGCGCCTGGGCAACTACTCCTTCGAGATTCGTGGCGGGGCGCAACCTCTGTAATCTTCTGTAATTCCGATCGTTCCCTGCACTCCCTAGAGTGACGTCCAGCCTGGTGCCGTCGTGGCCCGGGCTGTCAATCACTAGCTTGTGGGAAGTTGCCATGGGAATGATCTACTCCGTCGCGGTCGACAACCATGCGAGCCATCCGGGCTGCTTCATGGTGTTCCAGAACGATCCGACGCAGTTGGCGCCGAATGCGCTGTCGCTGGCCTGGCTCGTCAGGTTCTCGAACCCCGGCCCGACCTCCCGCGTCAAGTTCCAGTGGAGCGTCGACACCGGCTTCTCCTGGGCCGAAACGGGCGAACTGCAGCCCGGCGCCCAGTTCACGCCCACCGAGACCTACGTGCCGAGCGGCCCGAACAACAAGATCACGCTCGACTGCAACCGCACTTACCGGTTCATGAACCCCACGCAGGGGCCCGAGCAGTCGCGGTTCTATCTCGCGCAATCGGCGGGCATCCCGGCCAGGTCGGCCGCCGCCGTGGGCGTGACCATGGGGGGGAGCACGGTGTACGCGGTGCAGGCGCGTCCCAACCAGAACCTGGTCATCTCGCCGCATCCGAAGTACTTCATGGCCTACGGCGACTACCAGGAAGGCGACGTGATCGACGCGAGCACGATCAACAACCCGCTGGAGCTGCGCTACCCGCCCGGCGTCTATGCGCTGACCACAACACTGAACGCGGACGGAACCTGGGACCAGCCGGAGAGCCTGGCCCATTCCAACGCGAGCCGCCTGCGACTGCTCGCGGCCTGAATTTCCTGCTGTCACACCTCCCCGTTCCGCTGAGGACGACGACCATGAGACCAACACGCCATGCTGCAAACCATCATTTCCCCGTTTCTTGCGCCGCGTCGGCTGTTGCCAACCAGCTTCCGGAGTCCGGCCATGCGCCCGCAGCAAGCCGCGGTTGAGCGTGTCGCGATGCGGCGTGTGTTCATGGTGCCTCCGGGCGCGCGCCTGGAGGATCCGGAAGTCGACTGCCTGCCGATGGCCGAAGCAGTCTGGGAGCGCGGCTACACGCTCGTGATCGACGAAGTCAAGCGCGGCCTGCTGCAGGACTTCTGGAAGAACTACTACGGCGCCTCCGCCGAGATGGCGATGTCCGGCAACCGGCTGATGGAGCTTCGCAAGGACATCATGGCGATCACGCCCGACTGCCTGGGCGAGCCGGCCGTGTTCCAGTTTCTCGTGCAGCTGACCCGCATGTGCGTGCGCGCGTACACCGTGCAGGGCACCCTGCAGGTACTGGCGGACTAGGCGCCTGCAGCACCCCCCGCACGCGGGAGGCAGACGCGGATCTCCATGCCTCCGCCGGTGCGTGCCGCGGCAACCGCGTGCCCGCCATGCGCCTTGCAGATCGCATGGACGATCGACAGGCCAAGACCCGTTCCACCTGCGTGCCGCGAGCGGGATTTCTCCCCGCGCCAGAAGCGCTCGAAGAGGCGCGAGAGGTCCTTGTCGTCGGGCGAGATGCTCGTCCCCCGGTCCCTCACGATCAGCTCGACGCTCTGGTCTCCAGCCTCGAAGTCGACCTCCACGATGCCTCCGTCGCTTGCATGGCGCATCGCGTTGTCGATGAGGGCCGACAGGGCCTGACCGAGCCGGCTCCTGTCTCTGCGCAGCATCTGCGCCGCATCGGCATGATTGAGCGCCCGCAAGCCGCACTTGCGCAGGGCGGGGCCGGCCCACGAGATGCGTTCGTCGATGAACTCGCGCACGGTGAACTCGGTGATCTCCAGCTGAAGCCTGTTGCCCTGCACGAGCGACAGCACCTGCAGGTCACCGATGATGTGCTGGATCTGCACGAGCTGGTCCAGCACCGTGGCGATCTGCTTCTCTTCCAATGGAAACACCTGGTCGATGATGCCCTGCAAGCGTCCCATCGCCGCGGTCAAGGGTGTCCGAAGCTCATGCGCGATGGCCGCGCTCGAATCGTGGAGCTCCCTGTCGTACGACTCCAGCTGCTGCGCCATCTTGTTGAAATGAGTGGCGAGCCGTTGAAGCTCGGCGGGCGCGGTCTCCGGAACGGGGGCCCGCGTCGAGAACCGCCCGACCGAAACCGATTCGGCGGCCACGACCACATGCGAGAGTGGCTGCACGATGCGGCGCGCCAGGATGAGGGCGAACACCACCACGAACGGGATGATGGCCAGGCTCAACAAAGCCTGGACGAGCAGGTCCTCGGTATCGGTGGGGGAAACGAAGAGATCGGAATACTGCGTGTAGATCTCGTGGAGCCGCTTCGTGTTTTCTTTCGGCGCATCTTCGAGCCGTCCCAGTTCGGCCGCTATCTCCGGGGGCAACTGGGAGTTGATTCTTTCCGACCAGATCTCGTAGCGAATCCACATCCCGACCTGCACGGCGGCCGTCGCGGCAACGGCCAGGGCGACCATGCGCCAGGTGAGCCACGCCCACAGCGATCTGCGCGACGTCATGGCCAGGAACTGCTCAGGCGATAGCCGACACCTCGGACCGCGAGGGGAATGCCGGTGACGCCACGCTCTTCCAGCTTGCGGCGCAGGTTGTGCACGTGCGTGTCGACGACACGCTCGAGGGCATCGCTCTCGGGCAGGGATGCCTGCAGCAGTTCGAACCGGCTGAAGGCCTTGCGTGGGTGTTGCATCATGACCGACAGGAGCTTGAACTCGGTGATTGTCAGATCGAGCGGGGTTGAGTCACCCGCGGCATGCACGGTCACTGCATCGAGATCGAGTTCGAGCGCGCCCCAGGACAGCCGGGCCTGCGGCGCGAGGAGGGGAGCCCGGGTGCGCCGGAGGACGACCCGCACGCGCGCGACGACCTCCTTCGGATTGAATGGCTTGACCACGTAGTCGTCCGCGCCGTAGCGAAGCGCCCCGAGTTTTTCGGCTTCCTCGTTGACGGCCGTGACCATGATGACCGGGACGTCGCCCGCGCGCCGGATGGCGGCAAGAACGTCGCTGCCGCTCAGCCGGGGCAGCATGTAGTCTAGGAGCACCAGGGCGGGTTGCCACTGCCTGAATACGCGCAAGGCCTCTTCTCCATCGAGGCAGTGCGTCGTCTGGTAGCCCTCGTGCCGCAGGTAGGCGGTGAGCACCTCGGCTATCTGAGGGTCGTCTTCGACAATCAGGATACGTTCGTCGGTCATGGAACTGTCAATGTGCGGGACCAGCGCATCGATGCCTCGGCGTTCGCGCCGCCAGAACATCGCCAGAGCCCCGCGTGTGCCACTGCTCTCGCGCGGCGCGCAAGCACTGTCCGTCGCACCCGCGGAATGTTAACTCGCCAGGATTTTCCGCAGGGCCAGCGTTGCCCGAGGTGCCGTGCTTCGCCACGACGGCCCGGACCGCATGGCATCGGCTGCACATGCGGCTTGATCCAATCTTGATGGAAGTTGCAGAGCTTCTGAACATGAGCGCGCGAGCATCGGGTCTCAGACCATCCTCCCCAGGAGTCCAGCCGGACCCGGGCACCCTCGAATGCCGTTCTCGCCAGCAAACACCGCTTCCGATCCAGCAAGCATCCAGCCCTTTCCTGTTGTTCCTCGCTCCCCGTCGCGCGTCGAGCGCTTCTTCCTGCTGCTTTTGTTTGACGTTGCATGGCTGCCGGCTCCCGGTGCGCCGCAAGAGGCCGCATCGCCAGCCGTGGCGATTGCCGTGCATCGCCGCATGGGTCACTGGAGAGCGAGGGCGAACCACGAGCTGAGGCGGGCGACAGCCTTCGCGCAATGGAAGCTGGCCGCCCTCCACCGGCTGCGCCGCTGGTCCCACACCATCGTCCTGTTCTCGACCCTCGCGGTCCTTGCCGCATGGCTTTTCTATTGGTTCGGCCCCTGAATCACCCGCACCGAGCGGCATTGCCTTCAGCGCAATCCCGAATCCAGCACACGTCCACCGTTCACGCACGCGGGGATCAACCTACAAACGAGTCACAAACATGCAGAAGCAACACTTCCTTCGCCGTCCATTCCTGGGCATGAGCCGCCTTGCAACCGTCCTCTCGATGGCGATCCTCACCGCCTGCGGTGGCGGCGGTTCGGATTCGGGCGCACTCCCGCCGCAAGGCTCCCTCTTTTCGCCTTCCATGAATAACGAACTGAAGACGGTCGTCACATTCACCGCGACCGACGCCGATTTTCCCAACCCCGAGCGCGGCTTCTACCGCTGGACCTGGACCGACCTGGACACGCTCACCCGCGACGACGCGGACGATGCCTACAAGAACGGCTACCGCCTGCTGTTCTCAAAGCTGAACCTGTCGGCATACCGCAATGCGGAGCTGCCCTCGACACTGCTTGCGCAGGTGGAGACCGCCCTTGCCAACTCACGCGCCGCCGGTACGAAACTGGTCATGCGCGTCGTCTACAACTATCCGGAAACGGAAGTCGACTACCGCAACGCACAGGACGCGCCGTTGTCCCGCGTGCTTGCCCACATCGAGCAGCTCAAGCCGGTATTGCAGCGCAATGCCGACATCATCGCGTTCATGCAGGCCGGTTTCATCGGCGCCTGGGGCGAGTGGCATACCTCGTCCAACAACCTGACCGAAGCGGCCCCTCGCAACCAGATCCGCGATGCCCTGCTCGCCGCACTGCCGACGAGCCGTTTCATCCAGCTGCGCTACCCCGCGTACGTCATGGAGGGCTCACCGCAGCTGCCGGCCGCGGGTACGCAGCGTGTCGGCGTGCACAACGACTGCTTCCTCGCGAGCAGGACCGATGTCGGCACCTACGACGAAGACGCCACGATCGCGGCGAAGCAACGCGACTACGTCGACCGTCTGGGGAATTTCGCTCCTTTCGGTGGCGAGACTTGCAAGCCGGCCGACGAGCTCAACGCCGAGCTTCGCTCTCAATGCGCCGACATTCTTGGCGAGGGCGCAAGGTACAAGCTGACCTATCTCAACGACGAGTACTACCGCGCCATGTTCCACGACAAGTGGGTGAAAGGCGGCTGCATGGCCGAGGTGCGCCGCAGGATGGGCTACCGGTTGGTGCTTTCGAGGGCCACCCACGCCAGCGAGGTCGTGCGTGGCCAGGCGCTGAGCGTCCAGCTCTTGCTGCGCAACGGAGGCTGGGCACGCATCTTCAATCCGCGTGGGGTGCAGCTGGTGCTCAGGCATGCGGTGACGAGCGAAGTCCACCGCCTGGGCACGACCGGCGCGGATCCGCGCACGTGGATGCCTGCCTCCAGCGATCAGGCCGCGACAGTCACCACCACGCTGCCGGCCAATCTTCCTACCGGCAGCTATCAACTGTGGCTCGCGCTACCCGATACCGACGCACGGCTGGCCGCCGATGCCCGCTTCGCAATCCGCTGGGCCAATGCGGACAACGCGGCGGCCGGCCAGCGCTGGGATGCGCAACTGGGCGCCTTTGCCCTGGGCTCGGTCGTCGAGGTGAAGTAGGCCGTGAGGGGGCTGTGGCTAGGCCGCCGGTGATCAGGCCTGCTGCCCCGCCTGCAGCTGCGCGCCCATCTTCTGGTGGATCAGGTTCACTGCCTTCAGGGGGCGCAGCATCACCTTGAACTCGGTGATCCTTCCCTCGTCGTTCCACTTCATCATGTCGACGCCGTTGATCTGGATGCCGTCCAGTTCCAGCGCAAATTCGAGCACTGCGTCGTGCTCCGACCTGAGCTCGCGCACGTAGCGGAAGCTCTCGTTGAAGAAGACCTGGAAGGCAGCCGCCAGGTATTTCTTCGTGATGCCCTTGCCGGCCTGGGGCGTGTGCACCACGGGCGAATGAAAGACGGCCTGGTCGTCTAGCAGGGCATCGAGCCCCGCCACGTCGCGTTCCTTGACGAGCCGGTGCCAGGTGGCGAGGGTGTCGATCGGCATGGGTCTCCTGAAGCTGTTGTGAGTGATGCCCGCCATTTGACGCAAGCGCGCGCCGCATGGCAAGGCGTCGCGCGCACCTGGGCGACTCTTCAGGCCAGCCGGTCGAGCAGGCTGTACCAGGCCACGCCGCCGGCCACGTAGAAGCGCTGCAGGCCATGCAGCGGGATCGGTTGGATCGGCGTCACCGGATAGGGGAAGCCGGCCTGCGCACCCGCGATCCGTGCCGCCACATGCTTTCCCATGCTCGTCGCCAGCGCGATGCCGCGCCCGTTGTAGCCCAGCGCCACCGTCACGCCCGGCGCGGGCGTGTGCACGTGCGGCATGAAGTCGCGCGTGACGGCGATGCGGCCGGCCCAGCGGTACTCGTAGCGCAGCGGCCCGAGCTGGGGAAACAGCAGTTCGAGCGAGCGCTCCAGATGCGCGAAATCGGCGGGCCCGGCCGGATCGGCGAAATGACCGCGCCCGCCCATCAGCAGCCGGCCCTGCGCGTCCTTGCGGAAGTAGAGCAGCAGGCGCTGCGAGGTCGAGGCGGTTTCCCCGCCCGGCAGGATGGCGTCGGCGGCGGCGCCTTTCAGCGGCTCGGTCGCGACGATGAAGCTGTTGGCCGCCAGCACGGTGTGTTGCAGCTTGGGCCACAGCGCGCCGGTGTAGCCGTTGGTCGCGATGAGCACCTGCTCGGCCGTCACGCTGGCGCCGGTCGAGGTGGTCGCATGCCAGTGCGCGCCGCGCCGCTCCAGCGCCGTGACTTCGGTGCCGCCGTGCACCGACGCGCCCGCCGCCTGCGCGGCGCGCACCAGTCCGCGCGTATAGGCCAGCGGCTGGATGCTGCCGGCGCGGCCGTCGAGCCAGCCGCCTGCGAAAGCCTGGGTGCCGAGTCGTGCGCTGACTGCGGCGTGGTCGAGCTGCTCGGTGCGGACACCACGCTTCGCCCACTGTTCGGCACGTGCATGCAGGCCGCCGACGTCCTTCGGCGAATAGGCCACCTGCAGCCAGCCGTTGCGCACCGGCTGGCAGTCGATGCCGTGGCGCGCGATCAGGTCGAACACCAGGTCGGCCGAGCCTGAGACCGCGTCGATCAGCCGCCCGGCGCGCTCCGGACCGTGGATGCGCACCAGCTCGTCGGGGTCGTGCTTGAGCGAAGGATTCACCTGCCCGCCGTTGCGCCCCGAAGCGCCCCAGCCGGGCTCGTGCGCCTCGAGCACGCAGGCCTGCACGCCGGCCTCGGCCAGGTGCAGCGCGGCCGAGAGGCCGGTGAAGCCGCCGCCGACGATCAGCACGTCGGCCTTGCGCGATTCGGCGAGCGGTGGTGTCGGCGGAGCGGGTGGTGCGGTATCGGCCCGGAGAGAAGGAGGCAGTGCGCCAACGCTCATGCGCGCACCTCCGCGGACGCAACGGCACCAGATGGATGCAGCACGCGCCGCAAAAAGTCTTGCGTGCGCGCCTGGCGCGGCGCGCCCAGCACCTGCGCGGCCGGGCCTTCCTCGACGATGCTGCCGCTGTGCAGGAAGCAGACGCGGTCGGCTACCTCGCGGGCAAAACCCATCTCGTGCGTGACCACGATCATGGTCATGCCCTCGTCGGCCAGTGCGCGCATCACGCCCAGCACGTCACCGACCAGCTCGGGGTCGAGCGCCGAGGTCGGCTCATCGAACAGCATGGCCTCGGGCTTCATCGCAAGGGCGCGGGCGATGGCCACGCGCTGCTGCTGGCCGCCCGAGAGCTGCGCCGGATATGCCTGGGCCTTCTCGGCCAGCCCCACCTTGGCCAGCAGCGCCAGTGCTTCCTCGCGCGCCTGTGCCGCGCTCTGGCGCAGCACGTAGACCGGGCCTTCCATCACGTTCTCCAGCACTGTGCGGTGCGGGAACAGGTTGAAGCGCTGGAACACCATGCCCATGCGGCTGCGCAGCCGGTGGATGTTGGGCGCGTTGCGGTCCACGCGCTCGCCGAAGGCGCGGATCTCGCCGCCTTCGTACGACTCCAGCGCGTTGATGCAGCGAAGCACGGTCGACTTGCCCGAGACCGAAGGGCCGATGAGGCACACCACCTCGCCCTTGTCCACATTCAGGCTCACGCCCTGCAGCACGCGGTGCGTGCCGAAGCGCTTTTCCAGTCCCTCGACGTGGATCATGGTTGTTTCCTCCCGGCGGCAAAGCGCTTCTCGAGCCGGCGCAGGCCGTACACCAGCGGCAGGCTCATGAGCAGGTAGAGCAGGGCGACCAGCGTGTAGACCGTCATGTTCTGGAAGGTCGACGAGGCGATGAGCTGGCCGGCGCGCGTCATCTCGGCCACGGTGATGGTCGAGACCAGCGAGGAGTCCTTCAGCATCATCACCAGCGTGTTGCCGTAGGGCGGCAGCGCGATGCGAAAGGCCTGCGGCAGGATCACCCGCCGCATGATCAGCGCCGAGCGCATGCCCATGGCCTGCGCGGCCTCGCGCTGGCCCGGATCGACCGCCTCGATGCCCGCGCGGAAGTTCTCCGCCTGGTAGGCCGAGTAGGCGATGCCCAGGCCGATCACGCCGGCCTGGAAGGCCGTGAGCTGCACGCCGAACTCCGGCAGCACGAAGTAGATGTAGAAGAGCTGCACGATGATCGGCAGCCCGCGGATCACGTTGACGATCACCGAGCCCGCCCACGAGAGGGCGCGCACCGGCGAGAGCTTCATCAGCGCGAGGCCGAGGCCGAGCACGCTGCTCAGCAGGAAGGAAAGCACGGTCACCTGCACGGTGACAACCGCGCCCTGCAGGAGGATCGGCAGGAAGTCCTGCGCGTGCTGTAGGAAGGTGGGAGCAGCCATCTACCTCATTCCTTTCGCTCGACGCGCGGCACGTCAATTTGGCCGGCCGACGTAGTCGGGCCCATTCGCGGAACACCGCGGAATCGGCTTTGCCGGGCCGCAGGTGTTGCCCCCTGCAAGGGGGGTGGCGTAGCGACACGAAGTGCGCGAAGCCTGGGGGTGTGCATCAGATCCCCCACTTCTGGACGATCTTTGCGAGCGTGCCGTCGGCCTTGATCGCGGCGATCGCCTTGTTGATGCGTGCCAGCGTCTCGGCGTCGCCCTTGCGCACCACGAGGCACACGTCGCCCACGTTCACGGGCTTGTAGCTGTCGACCAGCTTCACGCCGGGGAAGGTGTTCTGCCGGATCTGGTAGGCCATGATGGGCTGGTCGCCGAGCCCCGCCTTGATGCGGCCGAGCGAGAGGTCGCGCGTCATGTCGGCAACAGAGTCGTAGCTGCGCACCTCCTTGAAGATGCCCTTCTTGTTGAGCATGTCGAGGAACACGGTGCCGACCTGCGCGCCCACCACCTCGCCCTTGAGCTCGTCGAGCGAGACATACGCGCGGGCGTCGTCGGCCTTCACGATCAGGCCCTCGCCGTAGGAATACACCGGGTCGCTGAAGTCGACCACCTCCTGGCGCGCCGGCGTCTTGAGCATGGCGGCCGAGACGATGTCGATCTTGCGCGCCGTGAGCGAGGGAATCAGCGCCGAGAACACCGTCTGCTGCACGTTCACGCCGAAGCCGCCCGCCTTGCCCACGGCGGTGACGGTGTCGACCATCATTCCCTGGATGCTGTTGGTCTTCACGTCGAGGAAGGTGAAGGGCACGCCGGTGGCCGTGGCGCCCACGTTGTAGGTCGGCGCGGCGCCCTGCGCGGCCGCCAGCGAGGCGGCGCCGGCGATGCAAAGACCCAGGGCGAGGCCGTGAAGGCGGCGAACGATGCGATTCATGGAAGCACTCCTCGAAGGAAGGGAAGTTGAAGAAAAAGGAAGGCGAAGTGGAGGTGAGCGAAAAACGGTCGGCATCCGCGATGCAACATGCATGCCAATATTCGATTCTTTTGAATCTCTAATCAATAAATGAAAACCACTAGTCGAATCTAAAGAATCGATATTCGATATTTCAAAGGACTGTGGCTATACTCCGCAGCCATGGACGCCACACCCGACACAGCCGCCGAAGACAGCCAGAGCCTGCTTTTCAACCAGTCGCTGGAGAAGGGCCTGGCCGTGCTGCGCGCCTTCAGCGCCCGGCGCCGCACCATGACGCTGGCCGACGTGGCCGAGGCCACCGACATCACCAAGAGCTCGGCCCAGCGCATGGTCTTCACGCTCGAGAAGCTGGGCTACGTGCGCAAGCACCCGAAGACGCGGCGCTACCAGCTCACGCCGCGCGTCATGGAAATCGGCTTCAACTACCTCGCGGCCCATTCGCTGATCGACGTGGCGAACCCCTTCCTGTCGGAGCTGACCAAGGTGACGACGGAAACCTCCTGCCTCACCGAGCCCGACGGGCTGGACATGGTCTACGTGGCGCGCTTCGTGAGCGCGCAGTTCGTGCCGGTGCACATGCCCATCGGCAGCCGCATTCCCATGTACTGCACCGCCTCGGGGCGCGCCTTCCTGAGCGCGCTGCCCGAGGAAGAGGCGCGCTCGCTCATCGAGGCTTCCGACCGCGTGGCCCACACCATGCACACCCGCACCGGCGTCGACGAGATCCTCGAGGCGCTGCGCGAGGCGCGGCAGCAGGGCTTCGCCACCAATGCCGAAGAGCTGTTCCTCGGCGACATGACCATCGCCGCGCCTGTGCTGGGTGCCCAGGGCCGCCCGGTGGCGTCGGTGCACATCGTGGCGCCGACCAGCCGCTGGACGATGGAAGAGGCCGTGCGCAAGCTGGCGCCCACGCTGCTGCTGTGCGCGCGCTCGCTCACCAGCTCGGCGCGCAGCGTCGACTGAGGCCTATACGCTTTCGGGCATCGCGGCGGCGGTGGCTGGCTTTATGCTGTGCGGGATCACAACGCGGCAGCAGCCTCAACCCACCATGACCGATTTCCGCCCCGCCTACGACAAGAGCTTCGACCGCATCGCAGCCGACCGCCTGCCCGAATTGCTGCGCGCCATGCCCAAGGCCGAGCTGCACATGCACATCGAGGGCTCGATCGAACCCGAACTCATCTTCGCGCTGGCCCAGCGCAACGGCGTGTCCATTCCCTACGCCAGCGTCGAGGAACTGCGCAAGGCCTACGCCTTCACCAACCTGCAGAGCTTTCTCGACATCTACTACGCCGGCGCCAGCGTGCTGCTCAAGGAGCAGGACTTCTACGACATGGCCTGGGCCTACCTGGAGCGCGCCGCTGCCGACAACGTGGTGCGCACCGAGATGTTCTTCGACCCGCAGACGCACACCGCGCGCGGCGTGGCTATGGAAACCGTGGTCAACGGCCTGCACCGCGCGTGCACCGACGCCCAGGCGAAGCTGGGCGTGAGCGCCGCGCTCATCCTGTGCTTCCTGCGCCACCTGAGCGAGGAAGAAGCCTTCGAGACGCTGGAGCAGGCGCTGCCTTACCGCGACAAGTTCATCGGCGTGGGGCTCGATTCGAGCGAAGTCGGCCACCCGCCCGAGAAGTTCGCGCGCGTGTTCGCGCGCTGCCGCGAGCTGGGCTTCCCCCTCGTCGCGCATGCGGGCGAGGAAGGCCCGCCGGCCTACGTGTGGAGCGCGCTCGACGTGCTCAAGGTCGAGCGCGTCGACCACGGCGTGCAGAGCACCAAGGACCCCGAGCTGATGAAGCGGCTCGCGCAGGACCGCATTCCGCTCACCGTGTGTCCGCTGTCGAACCTCAAGCTCTGCGTGTTCCCCGACCTGTCGAAGCACAACCTCGGTGCGCTGCTCGACGCGGGCCTGGTCGCCACCGTCAACTCGGACGACCCGGCCTACTTCGGCGGCTACATGAACCAGAACTTCACGCAGACCTTCGCGGCCACGGGCCTGAGCGTGCAGCAGGCCTGGCAGCTTGCGGCGAACAGCTTCGAAGGCAGCTTCATCGACGCTGCCGCCAAGCGTGCCTACGCCGACCGGCTCAACGCGGCCTTCGCGAGCTTCTGATCCGCAGCGGCGATCCGCGGCACCAGCAGCGGCATCGCCACCAGCGCACAGGCGCTGGCCGCCAGCCACACCAGCGGCCAGCCCTGCAGCGCCAGCAGGTGCGGAATGGAGAAGGGCGTGACGAAGCACACCAGGAACACGCTGGTGTTCGCCATGCCCAGCGCCGTGCCGGCACGCGCCGCGCCGGCCAGCGTGGCCAGCTCGGTGTAGGCCACGCCGTGCCAGGCCGACACGCACACGCCGCTCACGCCCAGCAGAACGACCAGCGCGATGCGCAGCGCCGATGAATCGGCGGCGTGCGTGCCGGTGAACAGCGCCAGCGCCGCGAGGCCCGCGAACAGCAGCACGGTGAGCGCGCTGCAGGCCCGCAAGTAAGCCGGCCGGTTCCTGTTGCGGTCGGTCCAGCGGCCGCTCCATACGCGCATGACCATCGCGCCGACCTGCACGAACACCATCGTCGCGGTGATCGTCGCCAGCCCCGCGTGGCCGAAGTCGTGCAGGAACACGGTGCCGAAGGACAGCACCGCGAACTGCGGCGCTCAGAGGATGCCGATGCCGGCGACGATGCGCCACACGCGCGCATCGCGCAGCGGGCCGGTCTTCGGTGCGGCCGTTGCTTCCACGGCCTTGCTGCTGCCGCGCGGCGCAATCGGCGGCTCGTGCACCCACGCCCAGCTCATCGCCGCGCTCAGCGCGCACAGCAGTGCCAGCAGGCCGTACAGCGCCGCGAAGCCGAAATGCAGCGCCACGAAGGGCAGCACCAGCGCGCCGATGCCGCCGCCCATCGGCACGGCGGTCTGGCGGATGCTCATCGCGAGGCCGCGCTCGCCGGCGTCGAACCACGTCATCACCGCGCGGCCGCTGGCGCCGTTGACGCTGCCGCCGAGCAGGCCGACCAGGAGTAGTCCGGCGCCGAGCCAGCCGAGGCCGGGAATGTGCCCCGCGACCGGCGCCGCCCACAGCCCCAGCGCGACGAGCGCGACAGCGGTGCTGCCCAGGCCCATCAGCAGCACGGGCCTGTCGCCCCAGCGGTCGGTCAGCAGTCCCCAGGGCAGTTCGCTCACCGCGATGCCCAGGCCCATGAGGCCGAGCACCAGCCCGAGCGTGGCGTTGTCGAGCTGGTAGCCGGTGCGCATCAGCACGGCCGTCATCGGGATGCCGCTGAAGGCCACCGAGAAAGCCGCGTTGGCGGCGACACCAGCCGCCAGCACTTTCCAGCGGTGACGCGGCGAGAACGAGGAAGAGGAGGATGGGGTGGATTGCGTCATGTTGCGGTGCAGTGTCCGCCGCTGGGAAGGTTTTGAAAATCAGAAAATAATGCGCGAACCGTCCTGAAAAACAGGATGATCAAGACAACTCCCGAAGGACCCGACATGAGCCAGGTGATGTTCGATCTCGACGTGCTGCGCACTTTCTCCACCGGCGTCGCGCTCGGCAGCTTCGCGCGCGCCGCCGACAAGCTGGGCCGCTCGACCTCCGCGGTGAGCGCGCAGCTGAAGAAGCTCGAATCGCAAGCCGGCACCGCGCTGTTCCGCAAGGCCGGCCGGGGGCTGGAACTCACCGACGCCGGAGAGACGCTGCTGGCGTATGCCCACCGCATGCTCGAGCTCAACGACGAGGCCAGCGCCGCCATGCGAGGCGTCGATCTCCAGGGTTCGGTGCGGCTGGGCTTGCAGGAAGACTTCGGCGAGACACTGCTGCCGGCCGTGCTCGGCCGGTTCGCGCGCGCGCATCCCAAGGTGCGCATCGAGGCCTGCGTGGCGCGCAGCGGCGAGCTGCGCGAGCGGCTCGAACTCGGCCAGCTCGACCTGGCACTTGCGTGGGACGCAGGTGACCAGCCCCTGTCGCCGTATGCCGAGCGCGTGGCGCGGTTGCCCCTGCTGTGGATCGGGCCCCGCACGCCCGAGCGGGTCGAGGCTCCCTGGTGGACGGAGCGCGAGCATCGCGGCACCGGCGCGCGCCTCGCGAAGAGCAAGGAGCCGCTGCCGCTCATCATGCTCGACGCGCCATGCCCGCTGCGCGAGATCGTCATCGCCGCGCTCGACCGTGCCGGCGTGCCCTGGCGCCGCGCCTTCGGCAGCGCCAGCCTCTCGGCGCTGTGGGCCGCCGCCTCGGCGGGGCTGGGTCTCACGGTGCGCACGCCCTTCGGCCTGCCATCGCACGTGAGCGCCCTCGACCGCTCGGTGCTGTCGCTGCCGGCGCTGCCGCAGATCTCACTCGTGCTGTACCGCGCGCAGGCCCATCCGGAAGCCCCTGCGAGCCGGCTGGCCGCGCTGCTGCTGGAGGCCGTGCGCCAGCAGGTGCTGCCCGCCGGCCTGCCGATGCGTGAGAATCCGCCGCTGGAGACAAAAACAAAAGTGATACGGCATGGCAACGCAAAACTTCCTGCACCTGTGGGATGACAGGTTCCTCTACATCACACCGGCCATCCAGTCGGGCCTGACGGCCCGCTCGTCGGCCACGCTGCTGGCATCGGTCAGCGGGCACCCCTTCATGCTGGAGGCAGTCGACGGCACCCGCGTGCATTGCACCGCCGCGCTGGTGGCGCCGCATGTGTCGCGACGGCTCGACGTCGACGGCTGCGGGCTGCTGTCGCTCAACCTCGACCCAGCTTCCAGCGCCTACCGCATGCTCGCCAGGCGAATGGGAGGCCACGGCATCCAGCCCATCGACGCGCGGCGTTTCGGTGTGCTGCGCGACGACTTCGCACCCGCGCAATACGGCGCGTTGCCCAGCGAGCGGCTGCAGGCGCTCAGCGCCAGGATGGTCGAAGCCACCACCGAGAGCCCCGAACTCCAGGTGCCGCTCGATCCGCGCATCGACCGCGTGCTGCAGTCCATCCGCGCGCACGCGGGGCAGATCGCGCTGCGCGATCTCGCGGCGGTGGCCTGCCTCTCGCCCGACCGGTTGACGCACCTGTTCGCCGAGCATGTCGGCGTGTCGGTCAAGCGCTATGCGCTGTGGACCAAGGTGCGCCGCACGGTGCAGCAGTTCACCGGACAACGCTCGCTGACCGACGTGGCGCTGATCAGCGGCTTCACCGACGCGGCGCACATGAGCCGCACCTTCCAGCGTTACTTCGGCCTGCCGCCGTCGTTTCTCGCGAGCCGCGTGTGCGTGACGGCGGACGAGCATGCCTCGCATGCCTGGGGCCAGAACGCGCCGCTGCACTGACGGGGCTTGAAACCTTAAGAGAGCCTGAAGCATTGCAGCGGCTGCGTACAAGCCGCGGGCTGCGTGGCTGCCTAAGCTCCGGGACGCTCCGCCAAGAGAGCATCAACTGGAGACAAGACATCATGAGACTTCCGTTCCGTCGCGGCGCCATGCCGCTGTCGTTGCTCGCGCTCGCCACCGCGGCCGCCCTCACAGCCTGTGGAGGCGGTGGTGGCGGAGGCAGCGGCTTCCTGTTCTTTCCGTCGTCGCCATCCACGCCAGCGAACCCACCGGCCGAGGGCACCTACAAGGCCGAGATCCGCCGCACCGCGATGGGAGTGCCGCACATCAAGGCCGACAACTGGCCCGGCGTGGGCTATGGCTACGGCTATGCGCAGGCCGAGGACGACCTGTGCACCATGGCCGACTCGTTCCTCACCTACCGCGGCGAGCGCTCGCAGTATCTGGGCGCCGACGCGAAGCTGGTGGCCAGCAGCACCATCGGCCAGCCGGCGAACATCGAATCCGACTTCTTCCACCGCCATGTCATCTCGGCCGACGTGCTGCAGAAGATGATCGACGCGCAGCCCGACAACCTGAAGAAGCTGGTCGAGGGCTTCACCGCCGGCTACAACCGCTACGTGCGCGACGTGAAGGCCGGCGGCACCGCGCACGCGGCCTGCCGCAACGAGGCGTGGGTGCAGCCCATCACCACCGACGACATCTACCGCCGCATGTACGCGGCCAATCTCGCGGGCGGCTACAGCAACTTCCTCGCGAACATCTCCAGCGCCACGGCGCCTGCGGCCACGGGGCCGACCAAGGTTTCCGCGCACAGGGCGAGGAAGGCCCAGCCGGTGCACGTTGCGGCCCGGCACTTCAATGAGCCCGAACTGCAGGTGGGCGGCCACGAGGGCGTGGGCAGCAACATGATCGGCTTCGGCACGGCCGCCACAGGCGACGCGAGCCCGCTGCTGTTCGGCAACCCGCACTGGTATTGGCGCGGGCCGGACCGCTTCTACCAGGCGCAGCTCACCATTCCGGGCCAGCTCGACATCAGCGGCACCTCGTTCCTGGGCATCCCGGTGATCCTCATCGGCTTCAACGACAACATCGCGTGGAGCCACACGGTGTCGACGGCTCGGCGCTTCGGCTTCTTCCAGCTGCAGCTGGCTTCGGGCGACCCGACCAGCTATATGCGCGACGGCGCGGCCGTGAAGATGAAGGCCTCGGACATCTCCGTGAAGGTGAAGGGCGCGGACGGCGCCATGACGCAGGTCACGCGCACGCTCTACAAGAGCGAGTACGGTCCGATGGTCAACCTGAAGCCGCTGAACGCGGGCCTGGCCTGGAGCCAGACCATGGCCTTCGCGATCCGCGACATCAACGGCGAGAACTACCGCACCTTCCGCAACTGGCTGCGCTGGAACCAGGCGAAATCGCTCGACGAGTTCATCGCCATCCAGCGCGAAGAAACCGCCATTCCCTGGGTCAACACCGTGGCCGTGGGCCGCGGCAGTGCCAAGGCCTGGTATGCGGACATCGGTGCGGTGCCCAATGTGTCGCCCGCGCAGGTGACCGACTGCACCACGCCGGTGGGCGCGTCGATGCAGGCGACCTTGCCGCGCGTGCCGATCTTCGACGGCTCGCGCAGCGCCTGCGACTGGCAGACCGACGCCGACTCCGCCCAGAAGGGCGCCATCGGCGCCTCGCGCATGCCGAACCTGCAGCGCGACGACTACGTCGCCAACATGAACGACAGCTACTGGCTCGCCAACCCGAAGGCCCCGATGACCGGCTACCCGGCCATCATGGGCCCGGCCGGCACCGAGGCCGTGAGCTTCCGCACCCGCATGGGCAACCTGCTGGCGCAGGGCCGCATCGACGGCAGCGACAGCTACGGCGCGAAGGGCGCGACGCCCGACAACATCAAGCGCATGGTGCTGAACAGCCGCGTTCTGACGGCCGAGCTGTTCAAGTCAGACGTGCTGCCGATCGTGTGCGACGGCTCGCCCATCGCCGTCAGCAAGGATCCACTGACCGACGAAGCCATCGGGCCGAGCATCGACGTGGGCGCCGCGTGCACCGCGCTCTCGGCATGGGATGGCACGGGCACGACCGGCGCGAAGGGCGCGCACCTGTGGGACGAGTTCTGGAGCCGCGCGTCGAAGATTCCGGCCGCGTCGCTCTACACCGTGCCCTTCGATCCGGCCAACCCGATCACCACGCCGCGCGGGCTGAACGCCGCCGCCGCCACGCAACTGCGTGAAGCCTTCGGCGCCGCGGTGGCGCGCGTGCAGGCCAGCGGCTATGCCGTGGATGCGCCGCGCGGCGACTACCTGTTTGCCACGCGCGGCGGCAAGAAGATCCCGCTGTACGGCGGCTGCGGCGGCCCGGGCTACTTCACCATCGCCTGCTCGGAGAACCGGCTCGACAAGGGCGGCTACACCATGGACGGCAATCCGAACGGCAACAGCTACATGCAGGTGGTGAGGTTCCCCGCAGGCGGTGTCGAGGCCCACACCTTCCTGACCTTCTCGCTCTCGGACGACCCGGCCTCGGCGCACAACGGCGACTACACGCAGGCCTACAGCCAGGGCAAGTGGCTGAAGGTGCCGTTCTCGGAAACCGAGATCAAGGCCGATGCGGAGTACCGCAGCTCGGTGATCTCCGAGTAGCGGTCAGGGCGCGGGCGGCGGAAATGTAAAGAAAGGCGCGCGGGGCGGTGCCCTGCGCCGCCGGTCTTAAGATCTGCGCCGAACGCGCCACGCACGCTCGACGCCCACGCAGCTGCGTTCCTCATACACAACAGGAACACTGCATGCGCCCGAAATTTCCAGGCGGCCTCGGGCCGCTTTTCATCGTGCCCGTCGCCATGGCCCTTGCGGCCTGCACCGGCATTGCCGATAAAACGGCTTCCCTGAATCACGACGGCTACAAGGCCGAGATCCGCCGCACCGCCATGGGCGTGCCGCACATCAAGGCCGACGACTGGGCCGGCGCGGGCTATGGCTACGGCTACGTGCAGGCTCAGGACGACTTGTGCACCATGGCCGACGGCTTTCTCACCTACCGTGGCGAGCGCTCGCAGTTCTTCGGCGCCGAGGCGCTGCTGCCGGCCAACAGCACCATCGGCCGGCCGAAGAACATCGATTCGGACTTCTTCCACAAGCACGTGATCACGACCGATACCGTCGCGGCCATGGCCCGTGCGCAGCCGGCCAGCATCAAGGGCATGGTCGAAGGCTTTGCCGCCGGCTACAACCGGTACCTGCGCGACATGAAGGCCGACGCCTCCGCGCATGCGGCATGCCGCAACGAAGCGTGGGTGCGGCCGGTGACCGCCGACGACATCTACCGGCGCATGTACGCCACCAACCTCGCGGCGGGCTACAGCAACTTTCTCTCGAACATCGCGAACGCAGCGCCGCCCGGCGCCAAGGTGTCGTCGCGCGAGGAACCACAACCGCTGGCACTGCAGGTGGGCGGCGAGACCGGCGTGGGCAGCAACGTGATCGGCTTCGGCACGGCCGCCACCGGCGACGCGAGCCCGCTGCTGTTCGGCAACCCGCACTGGTACTGGCGCGGGCCGGACCGCTTCTACCAGGCGCAGCTCACCATTCCGGGGAAGCTCGACGTCAGCGGCACCTCGTTCCTGGGCGTGCCGGTGATTCTCATCGGCTTCAACAACGATGTCGCGTGGAGTCACACCGTGTCTGCGGCGCGGCGCTTCGGCCTCTATCAGCTGCAGCTCGCACCGGGCGACGCCACCAGCTACATGCGCGACGGCCGCGCAGTGAAGATGCAGGCCCGCACCATCACCGTGAACGTGAAGCAGGCATCGGGCAAGGTCGAGCCGGTGACGCGCACGCTGTACACATCGGAGTACGGGCCGCTCGTGAACCTGGGCGCGATCAATCCGGCGCTGGCCTGGAACCAGTCGGCGGCCTTCGCCATCCGCGACATCAACGCCGACAACTTCCGCACCTTCCGCACGTGGCTGCGCTGGGCGCAGGCGAAGTCGCTCGACGAGCTCATCGCCACGCAGCGCGAGGAAGCTGCCATCCCCTGGGTCAACACCGTGGCCGTGGGCCGTGGCAGCGCCAAGGCCTGGTATGCGGACATCGGCGCCGTGCCCAACGTGTCGCCTGAGCAGGTGGCGAACTGCACCACGCCTGCCGGCAAGGCGATGGCGGCGGTGCTGCCGCGCGTGCCGGTGTTCGACGGCTCGCGCAGCGCCTGCGACTGGCAAAGCGATGCCGACTCCGTGCAGAAGGGCGCCATCGGCCCCTCGCGCATGCCGAGCCTGCTGCGCGACGACTACGTCGCCAACATGAACGACAGCTACTGGCTCGCCAATCCGAAGGCGCCGCTCACGGGCTACCCGGCCATCTTCGGCCCGGCGGGCAGCGACGCGCAGACCTTCCGTACGCGGCTGGGCCATCTCATTGCGCAGGGCGCTGCCAAGGGCGCTGCCAAGGGCGCGACGGTGGATGCCGTCGAGCGCGCGACGCTCGGCAGCCGCGCCCACACCGCCGAGCTGTTCAAGACCCCCGCGCTGGCGATGGTGTGCGGCGTGCCCCGCATCGAGGTCAAGGGCGACGCGCAGACGGGCGAGTCGTTCTCGGCGCCACGCGGCGTCGACACCGGCCCCGCTTGCGCAGTGCTGAAGGCATGGGACAACACCGGCCTGGCTTCGGCGCGCGGCGCCCATGTGTGGGACGAGTTCTGGGCACGCGCCGCGCGCCTGCCCGCCGACAGGCTCTACGAAGTGCCCTTCAGCGCGAGCGACCCGATCGCCACGCCGCGCGGGCTCAAGGCCTCGGCCGCCGAAGACCTGCGCCAGGCCTTCGGCGCGGCCGTGCTGCATGTGCAGGCCAGCGGCTTCGCGCTCGACGCGCCGCGCGGCGATGTCCTGTTCGTGACGCGCAACGGCAAGAAGATTCCGCTGTCGGGCGGCTGCGACGGCCAGGGTTACTTCACCGTGCTGTGCTCGGAGCACCGCCTCGACAAGAGCGGCTACACGATGGACGACAACCCCAACGGCAACAGCTACATGCAGATCGTGCGCTTCCCCGCGGGCGGCGTGGAGGCTCGTACCTTCCTGACTTTCTCGCTGTCGGACGATCCGGCGTCGCTGCACCATGCCGACTACACGCGCGCCTACAGCGCCGGGAATTGGCTGCGCCTGCCGTTCTCCGAATCGGAGATCAAGGCCGACGCCGCCTACAGCAGCGTGACCATCCGCGAGTGAGGAGGCCGGGGCGGCGCCTCGTCAGCGCCGCTTCGCCAGCCAGTTCCACGCGGCGCCCGCTGCCATCAGCACGCTGGTGCCGAGGAACACGGCGCGCATGCCGACATGCCCGCCCACGAAGCCGCCCAGAAGCGGTCCCGCGACCTGGCCCGCATACTGCGCCGAGGTCGAGTAGCCCAGCATGTTGCCGGCTACCCGCTCGGGCACGTTGTGGCGGATCACGCTCGCGATGCAAGGCAGCAGCCCGCCGAGCGACAGCCCCATGAGAAAGCGCAGCACCACCAGCTGCCAGCCCGACGTGACGAATGCCTGCGGCACCAGCAGCAGCGCCGACACCGCGAGACAGCCGACGATCACGTTCCAATGCCCCACGCGGTCGGCCAGCCTGCCCAGCCGCGAGGCCGAGAGGATGCTGCCGAGCGCCGCCGCCGACATCACGAGGCCGGCCATCATCGTCACGCGGTTCGGGTCTTCGAGCAGCGTGGCGACGTAGACGGTGATGATCGGCTCGATCGACATGTTCGCGAGCATCAGCAGCATGCCGGTGAAGAGCATCGCCAGCAGCGGGCGCTTGTCGGGCACGGCGGCCCAGCCGGTCTGCTCGGGGGCGTCGCCTTGCTGCTTTCGTGCGGAAGGAGCCTTTCGCTCTTCGCGGATCAGGAAGGCGGTGGCGAGAAAGGCCACGAAGATGATCGCGCCCGCCGCGAAGAAGGTGTTGCGGATGCCGACCAGCGGCGGCAGCGCACCACCGATCAGCGGCCCCACGAGGTTGCCCGCCATGATGGCCGACGACATCGTGCCCAGCGCCCAGCCGGTGCGGTCCTTGGGCGTCTGCGTGGCGACCAGCACCATCGAGCCCGAGGCGTATCCGCCGAGCAGCCCCGCCAGCAGCCGCAGGCCCACGAGCTGCCACACGTTGGCCGCGAGGCCGATCAGCGCCATCGCCCCCGCCATGCCGAGGCTCGCGCGGATCAGCATCGGCTTGCGCCCGTAGCGGTCGGCCAGCCGGCCCCACAGCGGTGCCACCAGCGCCGCGCTCAGGAAGGTGGCTCCGTAGGCCGCGCCCGACCACTGCACGATGGCTGCGTGGTCCTTCACGCCGAGCTGCTCGACGTACAGCGGCAGGAAGGGCAGCAGCAGCGTCATCGCGATGATGGTCGTGAAGGAGCCGAACATGCAGACCGCGAGGTTGCGCTGCCAATGGAGGTTGGCGCCCTGCTCGGCGGGCGGGGCGGTCGTTGTCGTCGGATGCGTCATGGGGAGCGCTCATTGTGGGACGCCGTGCGCGAGTTGGCGCTTGCCGATTGGCGGCGGGACCCATCGCGGCGTGGAAGGGCGCGCCGGTTGGCCCTCATCCCGGTGCGGTCGGCATGGGTAGCCTAAGCTCGCGTCCTTCATCGCCCAAAACCTCTTTTCAGGACATCGCCATGAAACGCATCGGCGTGCTCGTCTTCTCCGGTTTCCAGATCCTCGACCTTGCTGCCATCGCAGCCTTCGAGCTCGCGAACATCCATGCGGGCAAGCCTGTCTACCAGGTCGAACTGTTGTCGGAAGAAGGCGGCCTCGTGGTCAGCTCGTCGGGCGTGAGCACCGACAGCAAGCGCTTCGGCACGGCGAAGTTCGACACGCTGATCATGAGCGGCGCGCTCTTCATCACGCCCACTTCCGAGAAGATGTGCCGCTTCCTGCGCGCGGGGCTGCGCAACGCGCGCCGCGTGACCAGTATCTGCACCGGCGCTTTCGGGCTGGCCGATGCGGGCCTGCTCGACGGGCGCAGGGCGACCACGCACTGGTCCTTCGCGGGCGAGCTGCAGAAGCGCCATCCCGCCGTCAAGGTGCAGCCCGACCGCATCTTCATCAACGACGGACCGGTGTGGACCTCGGCAGGCATGACGGCGGGCATCGATCTCGTGCTGGCGCTGGTGGAAGAAGACTTCGGCGTGGAGGCGGCGCGCTTCGCCGCAAGGAAGCTGGTCGTGTATCACCGCCGCGCGGGCGGGCAGTCGCAGTACTCCGCGCTGCTTGAACTGGAGCCCAAGTCCGACCGCATCCAGAAGGCGCTGGTGCACGCGCGCGCCAACCTGCGCGAGACGCTGTCCGTGGAAGAACTGGCCGAGGTCGCGCACCTCAGCCCGCGCCAGTTCAGCCGCGCCTTCAAGGCCGAGACCGGGCAATCGCCGGCGCATGCGGTCGAGAACCTGCGGGTGGAGGCGGCACGCGCGTTGATCGACGAGGGCAGCCTCGCGCTCGGCGTGGTCGCGCGCGAAACGGGCTTCGGCGACCCCGAGCGCATGCGCCGCGCCTTCCTGCGCACGCTGGGGCAACCGCCGCAGAGCGTGCGCAGGGTCGCCCGTCGGGAAGCCGCGGCGGCTTGAGCACCTGATGTCCTGAAAGGTGGCTTATATGACATTTACGCCATAGCCTTCCAGGAAGAGACTTCCGCCATGGCCGCGCATACCGACGCGGCGAAACAAAGGAAGCTCCATGACCACCGCAACTTCAGCAAACCTCCACAAGGGCACCGCCCTCGTCACCGGCGCGTCGTCCGGCATCGGCGCCGTGTACGCGGACCGCCTCGCGCGGCGCGGCTTCGACCTGATCCTGGTGGCGCGCAACCGCGAGCGCCTCGAGGCGCTGGCCGCCAAGCTCACGCGCGAGACCGGCCGCAAGGTCGAAGTCCTGCCCGCCGACCTCACCGACCGCAAGGACATCGCGCTCGTCGAGGCCGCGCTGCGCACCCGCGCCGACATCACCATGCTGGTGAACAACGCCGGCTCCGGCGCCGCCGCGCCGCTGCTCGGCTCGGACATCGAGAAGATGGAGGAAATGATCGAGCTCAACGTGAGCGTGCTCACGCGGCTCACCTACGCGGCCGTGCCCGGCTTCGTCGAGCGCGGTGCCGGCACGCTGGTGAACATCGCCTCCATCGTGGCGATCTCGCCCGAGACGCTCAACGGCGTGTACGGCGGCAGCAAGGCCTTCGTGCTGGCACTGAGCCAGTCGCTGCAGCACGAACTGAAGGACAAGGGCGTGCGCGTGCAGGCGGTGCTGCCCGGCGCGACGGCCACCGAGTTCTGGGGCGTTGCGGGCGTGCCGATGGAGCACCTGCCCAAGGAGATCGTCATGACCGCGCAGGACATGGTCGACGCGGCCCTCGCAGGGCTCGACCAGGGCGAGCAGGTCACGATTCCCGCGCTGCCTGATCTCGCGGAGTGGGATGCCTTCGATGCGGCTCGGCGTGCGATGTCGGGGCGGCTGTCCAACACCCTTCCCGCGGCGCGCTATGGCGCCGGCACGGCACGGGCATGACCCCTGCGTTCAGCTGGCGGGGCCGGCTGTCGTCCACAAGGAGGATGTGACCCAGGCGTTCCGCGACCGCCCCCCGGTGTCAGAGCGGTCGCACCTGCCATGTGGAGTCGGGCCCGAACAGTGCCCGGCACTTGGGGCACTCCTCGGAGAAGTACGGGATCTCCGCGTCGCACGAGGGGCACACGCCCAGGCGCGTCGCAGGATCGAAGGTGCCCGGCGCCGGCATGTCGTCGGTGGGGAAGCCGGAGGAGGGAAACGAGAGCGGTGCAGCCGAGGGGGGCGGCACGACAGGGGCCAGAAGGCGGCCTTTCAGCGCGTCGCGTGTCTGCGTGTCGAGGCCTTCGCTGTCGGCATAGGCGTCCACGACCTTGCGCCGCTTCTCCAGCCATTCCGGCTGGTGCTGGCGCCAGATTGCGAAGGGCTCGGCCAGCGCCGCGCGCAGCACGGTCGGCGGCATGCCTCGGTAGAACAGGTGCAGTTCGCCGACATGCGTGATGAACGAGATGAAGCTCTGCATGGTCGGTTGCGTCGTGGCGGAGGTGTATTCCAGGAGCGTCGGGTTGCCGCGCCCGTCCAGGCCCTGCCTGATCTCGCCGGTCGTCGAGACTTCGCCGTTCTCGATCGTGACCTCGGCCAGCTCGAAGTAGGGCAGGGGGATCGGATCGCGGTTCCTGGTCTTCACCATCGCGCATTTCGTGCCGAAGCTCAGGGTGACGGTCTCGTTGATGAAGAGGTCGTAGCCCGCGGCGCTGATGACCGTGCATGCCTCGAAGACGGGTGTGCGCGGAAGCGGCGTGAAGTCGAAATTCATGGTGAGGGACATGGCCGGCAGGATGTGATGTGGAGGCAAGGATGTTAGTGAACGCGCGGTGCTCCGGGCCGTCGCGCACTGATGAACCATGCGTGGTCCCGATGCTTCCGGGGCCTGCGTCGGCCATGCCGTCGGAGGCCCTGTGCAGGGCTTGGCCGGGCCTTCAGAACTAAAATCTTCACCCCGCAGCAGGGCGTCCCGGCCTGCTGCGGGGTTTTGTTTTTCCGGGGCCATGTAGAGGAACACCATGTACAAAAACCTCGCGGGCCGCGCCTTTCTGGCGTTGGCAGCCGCCTGTTTTCTGTCCCCCGCCTTTTCGCAGACGCAGCAGCAGCCGAAGGCGCCGCTGAAGATCGGCTTTGTCTACGTCACGCCAGTCACCGATGCCGGCTGGGTGCGCCAGCATGAGGAAGGCCGCAAGGCCGTCGACGCGGCGCTGGGTGCGAAGGTCAAGACCACGTATGTCGAGAACGTGGCCGAAGGCGCCGATGCCGAGCGCGTGATTCGCGATCTCGCGCAGCAGGGCAACACGCTCATCTTCACGCCCAGCTTCGGCTACATGGAGCCGACGATGAAGGTGGCGAGGGACTTCCCCGAGGTGAAGTTCGAGTCGATCACCGGCTACAAGACCGCGCCCAACGTGGCGACCGCCAATGCGCGCTACTACGAGGGCCGCTACCTCGCCGGCATCGCGGCGGGCCGCATGACGAAGACCAACATCGCGGGCTACGTCGCGGGCTTTCCGATTCCCGAGGTGCTGCAGGGCATCAACGCCTTCACGCTCGGCATGCGCTCGGTGAACCCGGCCGCGCAGGTGCGCGTGGTGTGGCTCAACGAATGGTTCGATCCGCCGAAGGAGCGCGACGCGGCGATGGCGCTGTTCAACCAGAACGCCGACGTGATCGCCTTCCACACCGGCTCCACGGCCGTGATGGCGGCGGCGCAGGAGCGAGGCAAGCTGGCCATTGCCTATCACTCCGACATGCGCAAGATCGCGCCTGACGCGCAGATCGTCGCGGTCACGCATCAATGGGGCGGCTACTACACGCAGCGCGCGAAGGCCGTGCTCGACGGCAGCTGGAAGAGCGGCAACCTCTGGGGCGGCGTGAAAGAGGGACTGATCCGCGTCGGCGACTTCGGCACGAAGGTGCCCAGGGCCGTGCAGGACGAGGTGCTGGCGCGGCAGAAGGACATCGCCGCGGGCAAGCTGCAGCCGTTCCGCGCCGCTGCGGCCGACGTGCGCGACAACGAAGGCCATGTCGTGATCGCCAAGGGCTCGCAATTGAGCGACGAGCAGATCCTGAAGATGAACTGGCTGGTGGAAGGCGTGCAGGGGCGGGTGACGCGCTAGCCCAGCCGATCGACGACGAAGTCGACGAAGGTCCGTAGCTTGGCACTCGGGCGCGCTTCCGGCAGCCGCATGATGTGCACCTGCCGCGTGGGCAGTTCCCAGTCGGGCAGCAGCTGCACCACCTGACCCGATGCGAGTGCCGGACCCAGCAGCGCGTCGGCCTGCACGATCACGCCCACGCCGGCCATGGCCGCGGCCAGCAGCGCCTGGCCGTTGTTTGTGGTGAGCGGGCCGCGCACCGGCACGTGCACCGTCTGCCCGTCGCGCGTGAATCGCCACGAATGGTTCGGTCCCCAGGCCGCGAAGCCCAGCAGCGGGAAGGCCTCCAGCTCTGACGGGTGCTTCGGTTGCCCGTGGCGCGCGACCCATGCGGGGCTGGCCACCGCGTACATGCGCGCCAGCGCGAGCGGTCTTGCAATGAGCCGCTCGTCGACGGCCGCGCCCGAGCGGATGCCGCAGTCGAAGCCTTCCTCGGCCAGGTCGACCACGCGGTCGTTGAGGCTCAGGTCCACCTTCACCTGCGGATAGGCGGCGATGTATTCGCCGATCACCGGCGTGAGCCGGTGCGCGCCGTAGGCCACGGGCGCGGTGACGCGCAGCACCCCCTGCGGCATGGCGCGCAGCGACTCGGCCACGCCGTCGGCTGTGTGCACGCTGGCCAGCACGTCGCGGCAGCGCTCCAGGTATGCGGCGCCGATCTCCGTGAGCGAGTGGCGGCGCGTGGTGCGCTCCAGCAGGCGGGCGCCGAGCTGCTCCTCGAGCGCGCGGATGTGCTTGCCGACCATCACGGCCGAAAGGTCGAGCGCCTCGGCGGCGGCCGCGAAGCTGCCCGCATCCACCGTCGCGACGAAGACTTCCATGGCGCGGAGCTTGTCCATATTGCGAACTCCTGATTTCGAATGGCATAACCGTGAGGCAATTTATCAAATCGATGGTTCGCAAAACAATAGCCGCTTGTTGATTCACTCTGGCGAGGTTTTCCATGAAGGTTCTTGTTGTGGGCGCGACGGGCGCGGTCGGCAGTGCGGTGGCGCAGGTGTTGGCCGGGCGGGGCCACGAGGTGATTCGCGCGGGTCGCACGCGCGGCGACCATCAGGTCGACATCACGAGCGATGCCAGCGTCGAGGCGCTGTATGCGGCGGTCGGCCGTGTCGATGCGATCGTCTCGACGGCTGGCGGGCTCTTCTTCGGCCCGTTGGCCGAGATGACGCCAGCGAACTTCAACGTCGGCCTGCAGGACAAGCTGCTGGGCCAGGTGCGGCTCGCACTGCTGGGCCAGCATGTGCTGCGCGACGGCGGCTCGATCACGTTGACCACGGGCGTTGCCGCCGAAGATCCGGTGCGCGGCGGAGGCAACGCGGCTGCCGTGAATGCGGCGGTCGAGGGCTTCGTGAAGGGCGCGGCCATCGAGCTGGCGCGCGGCCTGCGCATCAACGCGGTGAGCCCGACGCTGCTGACCGAATCGGTGGAGGCATATGGCGCGCTCTTTCCGGGTGTCGAAACCGTGCCGGCCGCGCGCGTGGCACTGGCCTATGTGCGCAGCGTCGAAGGTCCGTTGACGGGGCGCGTGTTTCGCGTGTGGCAATGAGAAGCCGGCTTGCAGGCGCGCTGCTTGCGCTCGCGACGACGACGGCCGTCGCTGCCCCGCCCGTGGTGCAGGCACTGCCGGAAGACTGGTATCCGGAAAGCGTGGCCATTGGGCCGGACGGCGCGTTCTACGTCGGCAGCTGGCGACAGGGCGCAGTCGCGCGCCTGAAGCCGGGCGTCGCTCCGAAGGCCGAGGTGCTCGTGAAGCCCGGCAGCAACGGGCTTGCGAACGGGCAGGGCGTGCTGGTCGATGCGAAGCACCGGGCGCTGTGGGTCTGCTCGGGCAGTAGCGGCTTCACCACCGTGCCACAGACGCCGAGCGCGCTCAAGCGCTATGACCTGGCCACGGGCGCGCCGCGCGCGAGCTATGCGATGCCCGATGGCGGCTACTGCAACGACCTCGCGCAGGACGCGAGCGGCAACCTCTACGTGACCGACTCCTACAACCCGCGCGTGCTGAAGCTTGCACCGGGCGCTGCCTCGCTCACGGTGTGGAAGGAAGACCCGATGCTGGCCGGATCGGGCCCCTACAAGGGCCTGAACGGCATCGCCATCGACGACGGACGCGATGTCTATGTGAGCCTCGTGGCGGCTGCGCCTTGCGTGCTGCGCATCGGCCTCGGCACGGATGGCAGTGCCGGCGAGGTCACGCGCGTCGAGGCGCCGCGCGTGCTGAAGAACGTCGACGCGATCCGCGCGTGGAAGCCCGGCCAGCTCGTGCTGTTCGAGAGCAATGCCTTCGGCGAAGGCCCTTACGGCGGCCAGATCACGGCGGCGCGTGTCGACGGCGCGAAGCTCGGCCTGCAGACGGTGGTGGCGGGGCTCAACGATCCGTCCTCCGGCGCGGTATGGGGCGACCGTGTCTACTTCATCGAGTCGAAGTATTCGCTGCTCACCAAGCGCAGGGACGGCGACGGGCCTGTGCCGACGGGCGTGCCCTTCGACATCCAGTCGCGTGCGCTGCCCGTGTCGCCGAGGTGAGTGCGCTGCGCATATAGCACTCATATGCGCATGGAAATTGCGGCGGGGCGGGGCTGGATTACCCTCCGCACCCACGATGAAAAAAGCCTACCGCGCCTCCCTCCTGCGATTCGACGCCTCCGGCAAGCCCGTTTTCGATGAGGACGGCCTGCTGGTCGTCGCCCCCGACGCCAGCGGCCGCCAGCGCGTGCTCGACGCCGGCAGCCATGCCGACATCGCGCCGCGCCACCCGGGCGCGCACACGACCCACCTGCCGGGGCGCATCCTCGCGCCGGGCTTCGTGGACATGCACATCCACTACCCGCAGACCGACATCATCGGTTCGCCCTCGCCGGGGCTGCTGCCCTGGCTCGAGAACTACACCTTCCCGGCCGAGAGCAAGTTCGCCGACCCCGCGCATTCGAAGGAAGTGGCGGAGTTCTTCCTCGATGAGCTGCTGCGCAACGGCGTCACCACCTCGCTGACCTTCGCGACCTCGCACGTTGCATCGGTCGATGCCTTCTTCGAGGGCTCGCAGCGCCGCGGCCTGCGCATGATCACCGGCAAGGTGCTGCAGGACCGCAACTCGCCCGACGGCGTGCGCGACCAGACCGAGCAGAGCCTGATCGACACCGAGGCGCTGATCCGCAAATGGCACAACGTCGACCGGCTGGGCTACGCCATCACGCCGCGCTTCGCGCCCGCGAGCACCGATGCCCAGATGCACGGCGCGAGCGAGCTGGCCGCGAAGTACGCCGACACCTGGATCCAGTCGCACGTGGCGGAGAACCGCGACGAGGTGAAATGGGTGCGCGAGCTGTACCCGAAGGCGCGCTCGTACCTCGACGTGTATGCAGGCTTCGGCCTGATGCGCGAGCGGGCCGTGTACGCCCACTGCATCTACCTCGACGACGCCGACCGCGCCCTGCTGCGCGAGACGAAGACGGCCGCGGCCGTGAGCCCCACGAGCAACCTGTTCCTGGGCAGCGGCTTCTTCGACTTCGGTGCGGCCGACCGCATGGAGTACCCCTACGGGCTGGCCAGCGACGTGGGCGGCGGCACCAGCTTCAGCCCCTTCCACACCATGATGGCGGCCTACTACGTGGGCCGCGAGGGCCAGACCAAGGCCGGCCTGAGCATCGCGCCATCGGAACTGTGGTGGCGCCACACCGGCGGCGCGGCACACGCGTTGGGGCTCGACGGCGTGGTCGGCAACCTGCAGCCGGGCTGCGAGGCCGACTTCCTGGTGCTGAATCCGGCGGCCACGCCGCTGCTGGCACGCAAGACGAAGCGGGCGAACTCGCTGGAGGAACTGCTCTTCGCGATGATCGTGCTGGGCGACGACCGGCTGGTCGAGCGCACGGTGATCTCGCAGGCGCTGTAGCCCCTGCGGCGGCGGGCGGGCCGGCGGCGCGTGCCACAATTCGCCCCCGATTCCCCCGCAGCAGCAGCGAGCGCATATGAGCATCAAGAGCGACAAATGGATCCGGCGCATGGCCGAGCAGCACGGCATGATCGAGCCCTTCGAGCCCGGCCAGGTGCGCGAGGCCTCCGGCCACAAGATCATCAGCTACGGCACCTCGAGCTACGGCTACGACATCCGGTGCGCGCCTGAATTCAAGGTCTTCACCAACATCCACAGCACGGTCGTCGACCCGAAGAACTTCGACGAGAAGAGCTTCGTCGACATGCACGGCGACTACTGCATCATCCCGCCCAACAGCTTCGCGCTGGCACGCACCGTCGAGTACTTCCGCATCCCGCGCAACGTGCTCACCATCTGCCTCGGCAAGAGCACTTATGCGCGCTGCGGCATCATCGTCAACGTCACGCCCTTCGAGCCCGAATGGGAAGGCTACGTGACGCTCGAGTTCAGCAACACCACGCCGCTGCCCGCCAAGATCTACGCTGGCGAGGGCTGCGCGCAGGTGCTGTTCTTCGAGAGCGACGAGGTCTGCGAGACCAGCTACAAGGACCGTGGCGGCAAGTACCAAGGCCAGCGCGGCGTGACGCTGCCAAAAACCTGACAAAACGCACCGCCGTCTGCTGACGGCCGGTTACCCCGGAGTGCGCCGGGGCAAGTACCATCCTGCGACCGCCGGCAAATCCTCCAGCAATGGCCGGCAAGGAGACTGCGATGAGATGGGAAGGCAACGAACAATCGGACAACGTCGAGGACCGCCGTGGTGAAGGTGGCGGAGGCGGTAGTGGCGGCGGCTTCATCGGTGGCCGAGGCATCGGCATCGGCACCATCGCGGTCGCGCTGATCGCGGGCTGGGTCTTCGGGATCAATCCGCTCACCGTGCTGAGCCTGCTCAGCGGCGGCGGTGGTCCGGCGCAGGTGCAGCAACAACAGGGGCCGGCGCAAAAGCCGCCGTCCGGCGACCGCGAGGCGGCCTTCGTCTCCACGGTGCTCAAGAACACCGAAGTGGTCTGGACGGACATCTTCAGGAAGAACGGCGGCACGTATCACGCGCCGCGGCTCGTGCTGTTCCGCAATGCCACGCCCACGGCCTGTGGCACTGGGCAATCGGCCATGGGCCCGTTCTATTGCCCGGGCGACCAGAAGGTCTACATCGACCTCGGCTTCTACGACACGCTCAAGAACCAGCTCGGCGCGCCGGGCGAGTTCGCGCAGGCGTATGTCATCGCGCACGAGGTCGGCCACCATGTGCAGGACGAGCTCGGCATCACCGCCAAGGTCGATGGCATGCGCAGCCGCCTGAGCCAGACGCAGAACAACGCGATGAGCGTGCGCGTCGAACTGCAGGCCGACTGTTTCGCCGGCGTGTGGGCCCACCACTCGCAGGAGTCGAAGAAGTGGCTCGACCCGGGCGACATCGAGGCCGCCATGAATGCCGCTCAGAAGATCGGCGACGACGCGCTGCAGCGCTCCGCAGGCCGCGCGGTGGTGCCCGACAGCTTCACCCATGGCTCCAGCGCTCAGCGCCAGCGCTGGTTCGGTGCGGGTTATCAAAGCGGCGACATCAAGGCCTGCGACACCTTCAATGCGCGCAGCCTTTGAGCAAGGCCCTTCTGAAGGGGTTGCCGCTGCTGGCTTCATTGCTATTGAATAAATAGCAATTCCGCTCGCGCGGGCGTTGTCATGCCGCAGTCACTGCCGTTTTTTGCGGCAATGCGACAATAGCGGGCTCAATGACAAGCTCCTTCTCCAATCTACTGCTGGCGGAACCGCTGGCGCGCGCCGTGGCCGAAATGGGCTACGAGACCATGACACCGATCCAGGAGCAGGCCATTCCGGTCGTGCTCGCGGGCCAGGATGTGATGGGCGCCGCCCAGACCGGCACCGGCAAGACGGCGGCGTTTTCGCTCCCGCTGCTGCAGCGCATGCTCAAGCATGAAAACGCCTCGACCTCGCCCGCGCGGCATCCGGTCCGGGCTCTTGTGCTGTTGCCCACGCGCGAGCTGGCCGACCAGGTCGCGCAGCAGATCAAGCTGTACGCCAAGTACACCAACCTGCGCAGCACGGTGGTGTTCGGCGGCATTGACATGAAGCCGCAGACGCTGGAACTGAAGAAGGGCGTCGAAGTGCTGGTGGCCACGCCGGGCCGCCTGCTCGACCATATCGAAGCGAAGAACGCGGTGCTCAACCAGGTCGAGTACGTCGTGCTCGACGAAGCCGACCGCATGCTCGACATCGGCTTCCTGCCTGACCTGCAGCGCATCCTGAGCTACCTGCCCAAGCAGCGCACCACGCTGCTGTTCTCGGCCACGTTCTCCCCCGAAATCAAGCGCTTGGCCGGCAGCTACCTGCAGAACCCCGTCACCATCGAAGTGGCGCGGCCGAACGAAACGGCTTCCACCGTCGAGCAGCACTTCTACAGCGTGGCCGACGACGACAAGCGCCGCGCGCTCAAGCAGATCGTTCGCCAGCGCGGCATCACGCAGGCATTCGTGTTCGTCAACAGCAAGCTCGGTTGCGCGCGCCTCGCGCGTTCGCTGGAGCGCGACGGTCTTCGCACCTCGGCGCTGCACGGTGACAAGAGCCAGGACGAGCGCCTGAAGGCGCTCGCTGCCTTCAAGGCCGGCGAGGTCGACCTGCTGGTGTGCACCGACGTCGCGGCCCGCGGCCTCGACATCAAGGACGTGCCCGCAGTCTTCAACTTCGACATTCCGTTCAACGCCGAAGACTACGTTCACCGCATCGGCCGCACGGGCCGTGCCGGCGCCTCCGGCCTGGCCGTGAGCTTCGCCAGCGGCGGCAACGACGCGCGCCTCGTGGCCGACATCGAGAAGCTGATCAAGAAGAAGATCGAACTCGAACCCGTCGAGTTCGAGGAAGACCGTCCGCGCGGCCGCATCAACGACGGACGCCGCCACTGGCGCGAGGAAGGCGAATCGGGCGACTCACGCGACGTGCTCGATCAACCCCGCGAGCGCCGCGACGCCGACAGCCGCCGTGGCGGCGGGCGCCCGCATCGTGCACCCTCGGCGCCGCGCGATCCCTTCTTCGACAAGCCCTACGAGCCGGGCGAGCCCGACGCGACGCCCGCATGGGAAGCCGCCGCCAAGGCCGCAACGCCTACGCGCGGCATCTCCAGCAACATCAAGCCCAAGCGCAAGGTCGCCGCCCTGTTCAAGAGCGCCGAGCCAAGCTGAGCTGAGTCGAACCGATGCCCGCGCCGCGGGCCTCGAATAGTGATTCCCCTTCGCGAAACACCGAGGAACCGGCTCTGCCGGGCCTCAGGTGTTGCCCCCGGAAGGGGGATGGAGCAGCGACACGGAGTGCGCGGAGCCTAGGGGAGAGCCTAGTGCTCCGGGCCTCAGGTGTTGCCCCCGGAAGGGGGTTGGCGTAGCGACACGAAGTGCGCGAAGCCTGGGGGGGAGCTACTACCTCCAGCCGCGATGCCAGCCGTATTGCGGGTGATGCCAGCCCCAGCCATAGCGCGGGTGGTAGGCCCACACGAAGCCGACGCCGGGCGACACGTAGGTCGGTGCCACGTAGGCCACGCCCGGAGGCGCCGAGTACACGGGGGCGGCCGGCGCGACCACGCAGCCGGTCAGGACTGCTGCCAGCGCGGCAGCGGGCAAAGCAAGAAGAACAGGGAATCTCATGGCGAAGCTCCTGGAACGAGTTGTTGTCGGTATGAGCCTCCAACGCTGCGCCATTTCCCCGGATGACGACCTTTACCCGGGCTACACAGTGTCACCGGGATGTCGCCATCCTTTCAGGATGCTTTCGCTGCCAGTACGGGCGATTCGGGCAGTTCAGATCACCTTGAAGTGATGCGTGCCATCGCGCCCCAGTTGCTCGACCAAACCGAACTCCCAATCCAGGTAGGCCTGCATCGCCTCGGCGGGGGCGTCGGTGCCCTCGTAGGGACGGCGGTAGCGGTCGGTGCGTGCGGTCGCGAGGCGGGTCTCGCCGCTTTCCGCTTCGAGGCCTGCCGCGAACCATGCCGCGTTGCCGCCGGCCAGCACCAGCACTTCGGCGTCGCCGTGGTCGCGCGCGTCGAGCAGCGCGCGCAGGTCGGAGGCTGCGTAGCGTGCGAGCAGGCTGCTGCCGCAGGTCAGTACGTAGCGTTGCGCGGGCGGAACGACTGCGTCGAGGGCCTGGGCGAGTTGCGCGCGGATCGCATACCAGGCGCCCGGGATGTGGCGCTTCACGTAGTTCGCGCTGGTGGTCACGTCGATCACCGCCGTGCCGGACTGCTTCAGCAGCACCGCCAGTTCCTTCGGCGCGATTTCGCCTACCGCAGCCGCAACCGGCGGATGCGAGCTCGATGGCGTGCCCGTCTCGATGAAATCCGCCGCTGCGGGCACGGCGTCCGGCACATAGACCTCCCAGCCCATCTGCGCCAGCCACGACGCGCTCATCGAGGCCCGCACCCCGTCGTCGTCCACCAGCACGATGCGCGCGCCGCGCACCGGCACCTGATGGTCCGTCTCCTGCACCAGTTGCCCGCCGGGCGCGCTGGCGAAGCCGGGAATGTGGCCCGCCGCGTATTCCCCGGGAGTGCGCACGTCGAAGCGGTACACGGTGCGTCCCGGGGCCTCCAGGGTCTGCAGCGCCCCGAGCGCGATGCGGCGCACGCCGGCCAGATCGGCCACGCGCCGCGCATCGGCCTGTGCCTGTTCGCGATGCGCCTTCGACACGGCCACAGGCGCCTGCCGGCTCGCGCCATGGTCGAGCACCTGCCCCGCGAGCTTCCATCCGATCGTGCCGTTGCGCAGCGCGGCCACCGGGTTCGGAATGCCTGCGTTCACCAGCGACTGCGTGCCGATGATGCTGCGCGTGCGCCCCGCGCAATTCACGATCACCCGTGTCGCCGGATCGGGCGCCAGCTCGCGCACCCGCAGCACCAGTTCCGCGCCCGGCACGCTGGTGGCCGTTGGAATGCTCATCGTCTGGTATGCGTCGAAGCGGCGCGCGTCGAGCACCACCACGTCGGCCTTCGCGTCGACCAGTGCCTTCACCTCGGGCGCGGAGAGAGAGGGCGTGTGCCGCTCGTGCTCGACCAGTTCGCCGAAGGACTTGCTGGGCACGTTCACGTCGCGGAACAACTCGCCGCCGGCCTTGCGCCAGCCTTCGAGGCCACCTTCGAGCAGGTGCACGTTCGTGTAGCCCAGCGCGGCGAAGGTGCGCGCGGCCAGCGGCGCGAGGTCGGTGCCGCCATGCTCGCCATACAGCACGATCAGCGTGTCGCGCCGCGGAATGCGCCGCCAGGCCTCGATCTCGATGCGCGACAGCGGCAGGTTGGCCGCCCAGAGCGGGTGTTCCTGCGCGAACGGGTCTTCCTCGCGCACGTCGAGCAGGGCGGTCTCGTCGCGGGCGATGAGCCGCTCGCGCACCGCAGCGAAGGAAAGAACGGGAAAGGTGGCTGTCGTCGTCATGCGTCTGTCGAGGCTCTGAGTTCTGCGCTGCGGTCCCACAGGTTGGGCAGCAGCGTGTTGGAGTATCCGGAGACGAAGGGCTTGCGGCCGCCCTCCGCCGGGTAAGTATGCCGCCGTACGGCGCCGATGTTCGCGCCGTACACGTGGATGCTGATAGACACCCGGTCGGCATGCGCGTTGTGCACGCGGTGCAGGTCACCGACGGTGGGCGACACCGCCTCCACCTGGCCGGCGTCGAGCCGCACCGCCTCGCCTTGCGGCTGCGCGTCGCCTTGCGCATCGAGCGCGTAGCCCTGGCTGTACTCCGAGCCGCGCAGCATGCCGATCAGCCCCCACACCGTGTGATCGTGCACCGGCGTGGCCTGCCCCGGTCCCCACACGAAGCTCACGACGGAGAAGCGCTCGGTGCTGTCCGCGTGCAGCAGGAACTGCCGGTAGTACACGGGGTCGGGCTGGGCGAAGGCCTCGGGCAGCCAGTCGTCGCGCGACACCAGCTGGCGCAGCAGCACGCCGCCCTCGGAAAGAATGCGGGGCTCGTCGGGTGCGCCGTCGAGCAGCCGGCCGAAGGCGCCGACGAATTCGCGAAGAGGTGTCAGGGAGGTTGTTGTCATGCGGGGCGTTTCCAGACGCCAGTGTCGGTGATCGCGCGCACTTCCACCCGCACCGGCAGGATGCCGTCTCGCGCCGAGCGGTCGGCCACCGCCTGCAGCGCGACGATGTCGGCCTCGCTCACCGGCCGGCCCGCCACCGAGGCCCGCGCGGTGATGATGCGCGACGACTCGATGGGCAGCCGCGTCAATTGGCTGTAGGCCTGTGCGTAGGCCTCTGGATTGGCCAGCGCCCAGTCGCCCGCGCGGCCCAGCCGGTCGAGGAACTGCACGATGGCCGCGCGCTTGGCCGGATCGGCCAGCGACGACTCGGTGGCCGTGATGAAGCCCAGCGCGGTGTTGATGCCTCGCCCGTCGCGCAGGATGCGCCCACCCTGCTGCAGGGCGATGGTGTAGTAGGGGTCGAAGATGGCCCAGGCGTCGATCTGCTTTGAGGCGAAGGCGGCGGCTGCATCGGTAGGCAGCACGAACTTCACCGTCACTTCCTCGCGCTTCACGCCGGCCTCTTCGAGCGCGCCGTAGAGCTGGTATTGCGAGATGCTGCCGCGCGCCGAAGAGACGATGACCGTCTTGCCGCGCAGGTCAGCCACGCTGCGCAGCGGCGAATCGGGCTGCACCACGATGCCCAGCGAATCGGCCTTGCCGACGCGCGTGGCGACGATCTTCAGCGGCGTCTTGCCCACGGCGGCGGCGAGTACGGGCAGGTCGCCGGCCATGGCGGTGTCGACCGCCGCGCTGCGCTGCGCCTCGAAGAGCGGCGCCGCGCCCTGGAAGTTGGCCCAACGGTAGGCAAAGGGCGCGCCTTCGAGCGCGCGGGACGCCTCGAACAGCGAGCGCAGGCCGCCGGCCTGGTCGCCGAGCACCAGCGTCGTCTGCCGGGGCTGGGCCCATGCACGCAGCGAGCCGGTAGCGGCCAGCGAGAGCGCCGCGCCCTGCTTCAGCCAGCTGCGCCGGGATGCCTTGGAGAAGAGCAGGTCGGTCATGCAGCGGCTCCTTGCGCCGCCAGCGCACGCTTGCCCGCCCCGACCAGGATCGCGTCGTTCTGCGGCGTATGGATGCGGCTGCACAGCACGTCGCGGTAGTGCCGCTCCAGTGGGTTCTGCCGCGTGAGGCCGTGGTTGCCGCTGAGCTGCAGCGCCAGCTCGACTGCACGGATCGCGTTGCCGGTCACCGTGAACTTGAGCAGGCCGCTGTCGGCGGCGGACTGCGCGTGGCCGCGGTCGACGGCGGCGGTTGCGTCGTCGAGCAGCACGCGGTTGGTGCGCAGCAGCGCCTCGATCTCGCCCACGTGCTCCTGCACGCGCGGCAGGCTGGCCAGCGGCGCACCCAGGCTGCCGGGCGCACGCCGGTTCAGGAAGCCGACCAGCCAGTCGCGCGCGGCCGTGGCCACGGCGTCGTAGAGGCTGCCGAGCAGCACCGTCATCCACGCTTGCTGCGTGGCATGGGCGTCGATGTCGGTCTGGCTGCCCGCATCGGGCGCCCAGTCGGCCGGCGCGCGCAGGTCCACCGCGTGGTCGAGGCCGATGGAGACGTTCTCGAACACCACTTCATGGCTGCCCGAAGCGCGCAGGCCCAGGTGGTCCCAGCTGGCGATCACGCGCACGCCGGGTGCGTTGCGCGGCACCAGGAACACCCCGGTGCGCGGTTCGGCTTCCTCCGTGCGGGCCCACACGGCGAGCCAGCTCAGCCCCTCGATGCCGGTGGTGTAGAGCTTGTGGCCGTCGATCTTCCAGCCGTCGCCGTCGCGTCGCGCGACCGTGCCGGGCAGGCCGCCGCGGGCCGGCGAGCCGAGCGCGGGTTCCACGCGCAGCGCATTGATGAGCGCGCCGTTCGCCACCGCGTCGCGCGCCACGCGCTCGCGCAGATGCACGGGCCAGCGGCTGTCCGGGCGCGTCAGCGCATGGTGCTGCAGGTAGGTCATCGTGAGGATCAGCGCCGTGGCAGGTTCGCCGCGGGCCACGGCCGAGATCACGCGCCGTGCCGTAGCCAGCGTGGCACCGCCTCCGCCATGTTCGATGGGCGCGACCAGTCCGATCAGCCCATGCGCCTGCAGTGCAGCGAAGTTCTCGCGGGGGAAGGCGCCGCTCTGGTCATGGTCGGCGGCGGTGGCCGCGAACTGGGCCGACAGGCGCGCCAGCACCGAGGCGTCGACGGAGGCGGTTGTGGTTTGGGGGGCTTCATCGGGGGTGGCCGGCGTGCGGCGCAAGGGGAGGGCACTCATGGTTCCCGCACGGTACCGGGCCGCCCGCCGCCGGAAAACTACGCATCCCGCATATGCAAACTCGTTTTTCTGCGTTCGCTTGAGCGGTGCGTCTGGTTACGGTCGGTGCATGAATCCAGACTTTCCATTGGATCGGCGCCGCCTGTTGCAAGCCGCAGCCGCGCTGGCCACGGCCGGCACCGCGGGTTGGGCGCAGGCCGCCGCGCCCTCGCGCGACCTGTCCGGCGTCACGCTGCGCGTGGGCACCTACAAGGGCCTGTGGCGGCCGCTGCTGGCGGCCTCGGGCCAGGCCGACACGCCCTACAAGATCGATTGGCGCGAACTGAACAACGGCGTGCTGCACATCGAAGCCATCAACGGCGACGCGCTCGACCTGGGCTCGGGCAGCGAGATCCCGCCGGTGTTCGCGGCGCGGCAGAAGTCCAGCGTGAAGCTGGTGGCCGTCACTCATGAAGACCTGAACAACCAGGCCACGCTGGCGCGCAAGGACGCTCCCATCCGCAGCATCGCCGACTTCAAGGGCAAGCGCGTGGGCTACGTGCGCGCCACCACTTCCCACTACTACCTGGCCAAGCAGCTGGCCGAGGCGGGCCTCTCGTTCAGCGACATCCAGGCCGTGAGCCTCACGCCTTCCGACGGCCTCTCTGCCTTCGCTCGCGGCGATCTCGATGCCTGGGCCATCTACGGCTACAACGGCCAGCTGGCGCGCACCCAGTACGGCGCGCGCGTCATCAAGACCGGCGTGGGATACCTCTCGGGCAACTTCCCGATCTACGCCAACCCGCGCGCGCTCGACGATTCGCTGCGCCGCGCGGCGCTGAGCGACCTGCTGCAACGGCTGCAGCGCTCCTTCGCGTGGATCAACGGCAACTTCCTCGCCTATGCCCGCGCGCAGTCGGCCGAGACGCGCGTACCCGTGGGCGACATCGTCGAGCTCTTCAACCGCCGCAGCGGCGACTACAGCCTGGGCCCCGTCAGCGACGCGGTGGTGCGCAGCCACCAGGACGTGGCCGACACCTTCCTGAAGATCGGCGTGCTCGACGGCCCGGCCGACGTGAAGCCCCTGTGGGACCGCAGCTTCGAGAGCGTGCTGCGCCTGCCCGCCGCCTGACAACCATCTCCCGCAAACAGATTCAAACAAGGACAGCACCATGAGCCAGCCACAGCAAGACGGCGTCGTCGAATTCATCGGCATGATCCAGGGCCAGAAGGTCTCGGAGATCCACGCGGCCAAGGGCCCATCGCTCGACCGCGACTACGTGCGCGCCTTCGCGCAGGCCCACGAGACGGCGGGCTTCGACCGCGTGCTGGTGCCGCACCACTCGACCAGCCCCGATGCCACGCTCACCGTGGCCTACGCGGCCTCGGTCACCGAGCGCATCCACTTCATGCTGGCGCATCGCCCCGGCTTCGTCGCGCCCACGCTGGCGGCGCGGCAGTTCGCATCGCTCGACCAGTTCAGCGGCGGCCGGCTCGGCGTGCACTACATCTCGGGCGGCTCCGACGATGAGCAGCGCCGCGACGGCGACTGGCTGGACCACGACCAGCGCTATGCCCGCACCGACGAATACCTCGAGGTGCTGCACAAGGTGTGGACGGCCGAGAAGCCCTTCGACCACGAAGGCGCGCACTACCGTTTCCAGAGCGCGTTCTCCGAAGTGAAGCCCGTGCAGACGCGCAACGGCAAGCCGCATGTGCCGGTGTATTTCGGCGGTGCTTCCGAGGCTGCGATTCCAGTCGCCGGCAAGTACGCCGACGTCTACGCGCTGTGGGGCGAGTCGCTCGACCAGGCGCGCGAGCTGACGACCCGCGTGCGCGCCGAGGCGGCCAAGCACGGGCGCAGCGTGCGCTTCTCGGTGTCGTTCCGCCCGATCCTGGCCGAGACTGAAGAAGCCGCATGGGCGCGCGCCGAGAACATCCTGGCCGAGACCAAACGGCTGCGCGTGGTGCAGGGGTACAACCGCGGCGGCCCGCAGCAGAGTGAAGGCGCCAAGCGGCTGCTGGCAGCGGCCGAAAAGGGATCGCGGCTCGACAAGCGGCTGTGGACGGCGGTCGCGCAGGAGATCGGCGGCCGCTCGAACAGCACCGCGCTGGTCGGCACGCCCGAGCAGGTGGCAGATGCGCTGCTCGACTACTACGACCTCGGCGTGACCACCTTCCTGATCCGCGGCTTCGACCCGCTGGAAGACGCGCTGGACTACGGGCGCGAGCTGATCCCGCGCACGCGCGAACTGGTGGCGCAGCGCGCGCAATCCCAACGCAAGGCGGCCTGAACCATGAGCGCAGTTCTCTCCATCGATCGCAGCGCGGCCCAGCAGCCGCTGAAGCTCAACCCGAACCCGCAGCAGAAATACTGGTTCGACCCCATTCCGCCGCGCACCACCGTGCAGGCCGAGCGTCGTCACCGGCAGGAGCGCCTGGCCGGCGCCTTCCGCCTGTTCGCGCGCTTCGGCTTCGCGCAGGGGTTGGCCGGACATATCACCGCGCGCGACCCGGAGCTTGCCGACCACTTCTGGGTCAACCCGCTGGGCATCCATTTCTCGCGCATCAAGGTGTCCGACCTGCTGCTCGTCAACTCGAAGGGCGAGACCGTCATCGGCGACAGGCCGCTGAATAAGGCCGCCTTCGCGATCCACGCGGCCATCCACGAGCACAACCCGAAGATCATTGCCGCCGCCCACACGCACTCGACCTACGGCAAGGCGTGGTCCACGCTGGGCCGCAAGCTCGACACGCTCACGCAGGACAGCTGCGTGTTCCACGACGACGTGGCGCTGTTCGACGACTTCACCGGCATGGTGGTCGACACCAGCGAAGGCGATCGCATCGCCCATGCGCTGGGCGACAGGAAGGGCGCCATCCTCAAGAACCACGGCATCCTGACCGCGGGCCCCACGGTGGAAGCCGCCGCGTGGTGGTACATCGCGCTCGACAACGCCTGCCATACGCAACTGCTGGCCGAGGCCGCCGGCAAGCCGCAGCCCATCGACGAGGCCACCGCGCGCCACACGCACAGCCAGATCGGCGGGCCTGAAGGCGCCATCCATTCCTTCGACAGCCTCTACGAAGGCCTGGTCGAAGCCGAACCCGAACTGCTGCTCTGACGCGATCACGATGAACCCAACTCTCTCCCGCCGCGGCGTGCTGCGCGCAGGCGCCGCCGCCGCCGTGGTCGCTTCCGGCGGCCTGATCGCATCGCAGGCCTTCTCGCAGCAGTCCCGCAAGCTCACCTTCGCCTGGAACGCCTCGGCCTTCTGCCTCTCGCCCGTGGTGGTGGCGCAAGAGCGCGGCTACTTCGAGCGCAACGGCCTGCAGGTCGACCTCATCAACTACACAGGCTCCACCGACCAGCTGCTGGAGTCGCTCGCCACCGCCAAGGCCGACGCGGCCGTGGGCATGATCCACCGCTGGCTCAAGCCGCTCGAATCGGGCTTCGACGTGAAGATCGTCGGTAGCTCGCACGGTGGCTGCGTGCGGCTGGTGGGCGCGAAGAGCGCGGGCGTCACCAATCTGGCGAGCCTCAAGGGCAAGACCATCGGCGTGTCCGACATCGCCAGCCCGGGCAAGAACTTCTTCTCGATCCTGCTCACGAAGAACGGCATCGACGCCGACAAGGACGTCACCTGGCGCCAGTACCCGGCCGACCTGCTCGACATTGCGGTGAAGAAGGGCGAGATCCAGGCCATTGCCGACGGCGACCCCAACATCTACCTGATCGAGAAGCGCAACCAGGGCGCCTACGTCGAGGTGGCGAGCAACCTCTCGGGCGAATACAAGGACAAGGTCTGCTGCATCGTCGGCGCGCGCGGCGAGCTCGTGCGCAAGGACAAGGCGACCGTCGCCTCGCTGGTGCGTGCCATTGCGCAAGCCTCCGACTACGTGGCCGAGAACCCGAACGAATCGGCGAGGCTCTTCGCCAGGTATTCGCCCAACGTCGCGGTGGAAGACCTGCGCGCCTTGCTCGGCACGCTCACGCACAGCCACCATCCGCTGGGCCGCAACCTGCGCGACGAGGTCGAGTTCTATGCGCGCGACTTCCGCAGCGTGGGCGTGCTCAAGAAGACCACCGACCCGGTGCGCTTCGCGGAACACGTCTCCTTCGATCCCCTTGCATGAACAGAAGCCGTATCCGCATGAACCTCAGTTCCCGTCGTCAGTTTCTTGCTCAAGGCACGGCCGTCGCCGCTGCAGTCGCATTGCCTGGCGTGGTTTCCGCGCAGGGCCGCCCGGTGCTCAAGGCCGGCGACCAGAAGGGCGGCCTGCGTGCGCTGCTCGAAGCGGCCGGTGGCCTCGAAGGGCTGGGGTACGACATCCAGTGGTCCGAATTCCCGGCCGCCGCACCGCTGGCCGAGGCGCTCAACGCCGCCGCGGTCGATTCCGGCCCCATCGGCGATGCGCCGCTGATCTTCGCGCTGGCGGCAGGCACGCGCGTGAAAGCCATCGGCGCGAACCGCTCCGATTCCTACGGCACGGCGGTGCTGGTGCGTCCCGATTCGCCGCTGAAGACGGCCGCCGACATCAAGGGGAAGAGCGTCGCGACCAACCGCGGCTCCATCGGCCACTACGTCACGCTCAAGGCCATCACCTCGGCCGGCCTCAAGCCCGAGGACGTGAACCTGCGCTTCCTGGCGCCGGCCGACGCCAAGCTCGCACTCACGCAGGGCTCGGTCGATGCATGGGCCACCTGGGAGCCCTACACAGCGCTGGCCGAGGTCAGCAACCATGCGCGCGTGCTCGTCAGCGGGCGCGGGCTGCTGCCGGGCCTCAGCTACTTGGCGGCCACCGACAGCGCCATCGCGGCCAAGCGGCCGGTGCTGCAAGATTTTCTGCAGCGCGTGGTGAAGGCGCAGCTCTGGTCGTACCGCAACGTCGACGCCTACTCGGCCGCGCTGGCGCGCATCATCGGCATTCCGCCCGAGGCGGCGAAGCTGCAGTTTGAGCGCCGCCAGCAGAAGTGGGTGGCCATCGATGTACAGGTCATCGCCGACCAGCAGGGCACGGCGGACTTCTACCGGCAGGTGGGACTCATCAAGCAGCCGCTGGACGTGAAGGGCACCTTCGACACGGGTTTCGGCGTGGCCGGCTGAAAGAAGAACGCAGGAGCGTAGCTGAGTCCAAGACTCGCGTAGATGCGTCCCCGGGGCGCGGGGCTGCGCTGGCTAGAGTCGTCGCATGACTTCCTACGCCATCTCCCCCGCACCCGTTTCTTCCCTGCCCATCCAGGGCGAGCAGGCCCGCTTTCCGGTCAATCGCATCTTCTGCGTGGGCCGCAACTACTCCGAGCACGCCCGCGAGATGGGCCACAACCCCGACCGCGAGCCGCCGTTCTTCTTCATGAAGCCGGCCAGCGCCATCGTGGCCGACGGCGGTGAGTTCGCCTACCCGACGCTGTCGAGCGACGTGCACCACGAGATCGAGCTGGTGGTCGCGCTCAAGACCGGCGGATCGAACATCGCCGCGGCGGACGCCCTCGGCCACGTGTACGGCTACGCCGTCGGCCTCGACATGACCCGCCGCGACCTGCAGGCCGAGGCCAAGAAACTGGGCCGCCCCTGGGACACCGGTAAGGCCTTCGACGGCTCGGCCCCCTGCGGCGAGCTGGTGCCCGTGGCCAAGGCCGGCCATCCGGCGAAGGGCGAGATTCGCCTCGAAGTGAACGGTGCCCAGCGCCAGGTCGGCGATCTCTCCGACATGATCTGGAACGTGCCCGACACCATCGCCTACCTGTCAACCCTGTTCACCCTGCAGCCCGGCGACCTGATCTTCACGGGCACGCCGGCCGGCGTGGCGGCAGTGCAGCGCGGCGATCGCATGCGTGGCAGCGTGGCGGGCGTCGGCGTGCTCGAAGTCGCGGTCGTCTGAGCCTGAAGACCGCGCGCGCATCGGACCTGCTGGGCGTGGCCGGTTCGCCGGCCCGCAAGTTGGCGTACCCTCGCAGGCGAAAGACGAAGACGCCTGCCCCGATGCGCCCATCCCCACCCACGTCGGTCCGAACCTACGGCATGCACGAGCGTGCCGACCACCTCGACTTCGACATCCGCTTCCAGGGTGCGCGCAACGAGCTCACGTTGCCGCACCGGCATGCGTATTTCCAGATCCAGGTCGGCATCGAGGGCAGCTCGCAGCAGTCCATTGGCGGCGAGGTGCGTCCCTTCGGTCCGCGCCACCTGAGCTTCGTGCTGCCGTACCGGGTGCACGTGATCCCGCACCCGCCCGAGGCGCTGTACTGCATCGTCAACTTCGACCAGCGTTTCCTGTGGCCGGAGCTGGAGGTCGACGCGCTCGACCTCGAGGACGTGTCGCTCGCGCGCCATCCCGAGCTCGCGCCCTTCCTGTTCCAGGAGTACGTCGACTTCGCCTTCGACGAGGCCGACTTCGCCCGCATCCGTGGCTGGCTCGACGAGCTGCATGCGCTGAACACGGGCCGCAGCTTCGGCGCCAAGACCGCGATGCGCGGCATCCTGCAGCAGATCATCGCCCTGGCCTGCATGCGGCAGGAGCAGGCGCTGATGCGGCTCTCGCTCCAGCGCAACGGCAAGACCTCGCAGCGCGACGCCCTGCAGCGCGTGGTGCGCTACGTGCGCGACAACCTCGACAAGCCGCTGTCGCTGACCGACGCGGCGGCGGCAGCCTTCCTCTCGCCCAACTACCTCGCCAACCTGCTGCGCAAGGAAACCGACCGCACCTTCACCGACCTCGTGACCGAGCGGCGCATCGAGCGGGCGAAGGAACTGCTGTCGTCCACTTCGCTGCTGGTGCGGGAGATCGCGCACCAGTGCGGGTTTACCGACGAGGCGTATTTCAACCGGCGCTTCAGACAGGTGGTGGGGACAACGCCGCGCAACTTCAGGCGGGATCACGTGGTGGGATCGCGAGGCTGACCGCGAGGCGCCGTGGCCCCATCGGATAGGGCTTCGGTGGCACTTTTCGTGGCGCCATGAAGCGGGTACGTTAGCGCTTTCCGTTCCCTTCTTCCTTCCGAAAGAGTCCCCGTTCATGCCAGTCCGCCACAACGAGTTCGGCCAGTCCATCGGCCCCGACCTGCCCGAGTGGAGCCCGCGCTCCCTGCCGCCGCGCCGTGCCCTCGAGGGCCGCTTCTGCACGCTCGAACCGCTGGACCCCGCCAGGCACACCGACGACCTGCACGCCGCCTACGCGCAGGCCCCGGACGGCCGCGACTGGACCTACCTGGGCATCGAGCGGCCCGCCGATCTCAGCGGCACCCGGGCCTACCTGGAACGCATAGCGAAGAACGCCGACCCGATGCATTTCGCCGTCATCGACAGGCAGAGCGGTCGCGCAGTCGGCTCGCTGGCGCTGATGCGCATCGACCCCGCCAATGGCTCCATCGAGGTAGGCACGGTCAATTTCTCGCCGCTGCTGAAGAACACGCCGATGTCCACCGAGGCCCAGTACCTGCTGATGAAGCTGGTCTTCGACGAACTGGGCTACCGCCGCCACGAGTGGAAGTGCGACAACTTCAACGAGCCCTCGAAGCGCGCGGCGCTGCGTCTGGGCTTCAGGTACGAAGGCCTCTTCCGCCAGGCGGTGATCTACAAGGGGCGGGGCCGCGACACGGCGTGGTTCTCGATCATCGACAGCGAGTGGCCAGCGCTGTGCACCGCTTTCGAGCGCTGGCTGGCGCCCGGCAACTTCGACGAAAACGGCCGCCAGCGCATGTCGCTCGACAAGTTCAGGCTGCCTTCCTCCTGACGGAGCCGGCTATTTGCCGGGCTTCTGCGCCTGCTCGCACTCGACCTGGATCAGCTCGCGCTCGTCCAGCGTCGAACCGATGCGCACCGCGCTCAGGCAGCCGCCCCACACGCAGCCGGTGTCGGTCGAAAGCAGGTCGGGCCGCGACAGCCAGCCCAGCGTCGACCAGTGGCCGAAGGCGAGCGTCGCATTCGCCGTCTTGCGACCGGGCACGTCGAACCAGGGCATGTAGCCTTCGGGCGCGTTGGAGGCGCTGTCCGTGACCTCGAAGTCCATCACGCCGCCGGCGGTGCAGAAGCGCAGCCGCGTCAGCGCGTTGACGATGGCGCGCAGCCGGGCATTGCCCGTGAGCGTGTCCTGCCACTGGGCCGGCTCGTTGCCGTACATCGACATCATGAATTCGCCCAGCGCCGGCCCACGCAGCACCGATTCGACCTCGGAGGCCAGCACAAGCGTGTCGCCCACCGTCCATTGGGGCAGTACGCCCGCATGCACCATCAGCAGGTCGCCATTGCCGATGCGCATGTGCAGCGCCATGTGCTGACGGCGCACCCATTCGAACAGCGCCTCGCTGTCGGGCGCGGCCAGCACTTCGGCCAGCGTGTCCTTGCGTCCGGCCTTGCGCGCGCCGTGCGCCACGCCCAGCAGGTGCAGGTCGTGGTTGCCCAGAAGGCTCAGGGCCGAGGCGCCGTAGCCCTGCACGCGGCGCAGCACCGCGAGCGAATCGGGACCCCGGTTCACCAGGTCGCCCAGCAGCACGATGGTGTCGCGGCTGGGGGAGAAATCGATCTTCTGCAGCAGCCGCCCGAGGGGGGCGTCGCAGCCCTGCAGGTCGCCAATCAAGTAAAGTGCCATTCCCCCATTCTCTCCCTCAGTTCATGGATGTCTTCCTCCTGGCCTTGCTGACCACGCTCAACGCGTTGTTCGCAATGTCCGAAATGGCCCTTTCCACCAGCCGGCGCGCACGTCTCGCGGCATTGGCCGAAACGGGAGACACCGGCGCGGCGGCTGCGCTCAAGCTGATGGAGTCGCCCACGCAGTTCCTCTCGACGGTGCAGATCGGTATCACCTCCATCGGCATGCTCAGCGGTATCGTCGGGGAGGCGGCCTTCGCGGGGCCGCTGGCGGTCTGGATGGAAAGCGTCGGCGTGGGCCATGGCACGGCCGACATCGCGTCCACCGCGGTGGTGGTTGCCTGCATCACCTTCTTCACCATCATCTTCGGCGAACTGGTGCCCAAGCGCATCGGCCAGCTGTATCCCGAGCCGGTGGCGCGCTGGGTGTCGCGCCCGATGCGCGGGCTGGCCAAGGCCGCCAAGCCCTTCGTGTGGATGCTGGCGGGTGCCACGGCCACCATGCTGAAGGTGCTGCGCATCGACGCCAATGCGGCCCGCTCGGTCACCGAGGAAGAAATTTCGGCCAGCCTCGAAGAGGGCGTGGACGCCGGCGTCATCGAGCAGCACGAGCACCAGATGGTGCGCAATGTGTTTCATCTCGATGACAGGCGCCTGTCGTCGCTGATGATCCCGCGCGCCGACATCGAGTGGCTCGACGCTTCCTTCACCGTGCAGCAGGCGCTGCAGAAGGTGGCCGACGCGGGGGCGCTCAACCTGGTGCATTCCTGGTATCCGGTGTGCCGCAATTCGCTAGACGACGTGGTCGGCGTGATCAGCGTGGCACACCTTCTGCGCCTGGGCCCCGCGCACCGCGGCGTGCTCGGCCAGGAAGCCGCGCCCGCCGTGTTCGTGCCCGAAACGCTCACAGGCATGGAGCTGCTGGAGCAGTTCCGCGCCCGCGCCGGCCGCCTCGTGTTCGTGGTCGACGAGTACGGCGTGGTGCAGGGCCTGATGACCCCGCGCGACCTGCTCGAGGCCATCACCGGCGAGCTGCAGCCCGGCATGCAGACCGATGCCTGGGCCCACCAGCGGCCCGACGGCATGTGGGAACTCGACGGGCTCATGCCCGTCTCGGAGCTGCGTGCGCGCCTGGGCATCCGAGAGCTGCCCGACGAGGAGCGCGGCCTCTACAACACCGTGGCCGGCCTGCTGATGGCCGTGTCCGGCCACCTGCCGGAGGTGGGCGAGCACATCGATTGCGCCGGCTGGTGCGTCGAGGTCGTCGCGCTCGAAGGCCGTCGCATCGACCGCGTGCTGGCTTCGCCCGACCCGGCGGCGCCTCCCAAGGAAGAGTAGGGCGCGGGCCATGCTGTCGCTGCAGGCCCTGAGCTGCCCCCAGTGCTCCGCGCCCCTGCCGCGCGCCGCCCGCTGGCGCACGGTGAATTGCAGCTACTGCGGCGCCACCGTGGTGCGCGGCCAGGAGATCGTCGAGCGCGAGAGCTTCCGCGCCGCGCTGCGCCGGGCGAATGCCGACGTGCCCGGCGGTCGCGTCCTCGCTTGGCGCGGTGCCCGCTATCGCGTGCTGGCACCGCTGGCCACGGGCGAGCACAGCGAGGTGCTGCTGGCCGAGCGCCTGGGCGCGCTGCCCGAGCGTGTCACCTTCAAGCTTGCGCGCGACAGTTCTGCTGATGGCGTGCTGCAGCGCGAAGGCGTCGTCCTGCAGGCTCTGCAAGACCTTTCCGTGCCCGGCGCGGCCTACTTCACCCGCCGCCTGCCGCAGCCGCTGGGCACGGGCGTGGCCGAGGGGCTGGCAAGCGCCCAGGGAGACGGCTCCCGGCAGGCGCTGGTGCTGCGCCACCCGACCGGCTTCTGGGGCAGCCTGCAGGACGTGCAGCAGGCCAACCCGCAGGGCATCGACCCGCGCCACGCCGTGTGGATCTGGCGCCGCATGCTCGAGGTGCTGGCCTTCGTGCACGGCGCCGGCTGGACGCACCGCGACCTGTCGCCCGCGCACGCGCTCGTGCATCCGCGCGATCACGGTGTGCTGCTCATCGGCTGGTCGCGCGCGCAGCATGCCGCCGGCGCGGCTCACGACGCTGCCGCCGCTCGCGATCTCACGCAGGCGGCGTGGACCGTGCGCGCGGTGATGCATGGCGGCGCGGCCGGTGAGCCTGGCCTCGGCGCTCACACCCCCGCGCCGCTCGCTGCCTTGCTGCGCGAGTGCAGCGAAGACGCCGCCGCCTGCCGGCGCCTCGGTGCGCAGGGCATCGAGCAGGCGCTGTCTGCCGCGTCGCGCGAAGCCTTCGGCGTGCCGAAGTTCGTCCATTTCGATCCTGCGCCGCACGCCGGCGCCTGAAGAACCGCATAACAGCCAGACAGTCACAGAGGAGCAAATCTCATGGGCTACGGAAACTATTCGCACGCCGCCCACACGGCGCTCATCGCCGATCGCGCCGCCAAGCCGGGCGCCGAGGTCTTCACGCAGCGCTCCACCCACCCGCTGATGAATCCGCACGGGCTCAAGGTGCGCGAGTCGCGCGACAACGCCGACCATCCGAACTCGCTGGGCATCGTCTTCGCACTGGACGTGACCGGCTCCATGGGCGACATCCCGCAGACCCTGGCGCGCCGCGAGCTGCCCACTTTCATGAAGCTGCTGACCGACTGTGGCGTGGCGGATCCGCAGCTCATGTTCATGGCCATCGGCGACGCCAATTCCGACCATGCGCCGCTGCAGGTCGGCCAGTTCGAGTCGACCGCCAACCTCATGGACCAGTGGCTCACATGGAGCTACCTGGAAGGCGGTGGCGGCGGCACCGGCGAGGAGAGCTACGAGCTGGCCTTCTACGTCATGGCGCAGCACACCGACATGGACTGCTGGGTCAAGCGCAGGAAGCGCGGCTACCTGTTCGTCACCGGCGACGAGCTGCCGTACCCGGCCGTCTCGCGCCACCAGATCGAGGGCCTCGTCGGCGAGAAGCTCGACGAGGACATCCCCATCGAGGAAGTCATCGCCGCCGCGGCCGAGACCACCAACCTGTTCTTCCTGATTCCCGACGCCCAGCGCCGCCGCCGCTGCGAGCCGCGCTGGCGCGAGCTGCTGGGCGATCACGTCATCTGCATGGACTCGCCCGACGACGCCTGCGCCGTGGCCGCCGGCATCGTCGCCCTCACCGAGAAGGCCGTGCCCAGTCTCGAAGCGCTGGCCGGCGTGATGAGTGCCACCGGCATGGCCAAGGAGCGCGTGGGCGGCGTGCTGCATGCGCTCGACGGCTATGCCGCGCTGCTCGATCCGGCCGCGCCGCGCCGCGCGCCGCCGGGCGTCGCCGCCACGGGCCCGCGTTCGTCGTGGTGGAAGCGGCTCTTCGGCTGACCGCATCGATGGCCGACGCAGCAACGGCCACGCGCTACGTCTCGCTGCTGGGCCTCGGCTTCGGGGACTGCGGCAAGGGGCTCTTCACCGACCACCTGTGCGGCGCGTTGCAGGCCCACACCGTGGTGCGCTTCAACGGCGGCGCGCAGGCCGGGCACAACGTGGTGCTGGCCGACGGGCGGCATCACACTTTCTCGCAGTTCGGCGCTGGCAGTTTCCATGCGGGCGTGGGCACTGTGCTCGCGAGCCCGGTGGTGGTGCATCCCACGGCGTTGCGCGTCGAGGAAGAGGCATTGCGGCGGGTGGGCGTGGAAGATGCCTTCTCGCGCCTGCTGGTCGATGCGCGCTGTCGCGTGACCATGCCGTTCCATCAGGCTGCTGGCCGGCTGCGCGAATGGGCGCGAGGGGAGGAGGGCGCGCATGGGAGCTGCGGAGTGGGCGTCGGCGAGACCGTGCGGCATGCGCTGGCTCGGCCTGACGAAGCCTTGCTGTACGGCGACCTGCTGCAACCGGCCCGTGCGCTCGAAAAGATCGGAGCCCTGCGCGCCACGCTTCTGCGCGAGTTCGCCGCGAGCCCGGTTCTCCAGAAGGCAGATGCCGCACAGGAGCTCGCCATGCTGCGCGACGACACGCTCGCGCAACGCTGGCTCGATGCGGTGGCGCCATGCCTGAAGCAGTCGCCACCTGCGAGCGCGGACCGGATCGCCGAACGCCTCGCGCGTCCCGGCACAGTGATCTTCGAAGGCGCGCAAGGCGTGCTGCTCGACGAGTGGCGTGGTTTTCATCCGCACACCACCTGGAGCACGATCTCGACCGCAGCGGTCGAAGCCGTGTTGCATGACGTTGGCATCGACGCGCCCGTGCAGCACTTCGGCGTGCTGCGCAGCTACCTTACGCGCCATGGCGCCGGCCCGCTGCCCACGCATGACCGCGCGCTCGATGCGCGGCTCGCCGAGCCGCACAACGCGGACGAGGGTTGGCAGGGCGCGTTCCGCAGAGGGCATCCGGATGCGGTGCTGCTGCGATATGCGCTCGAGGCGGTCGGAGCGCTCGACGGGCTTGTGGTGAGCCACCTCGATGCCGTCGGGCGCGCAGGGCTGAGGTGGTGCGCGGGCTATCGCACCGTCGACGCGGGCCGTCTCATGTCGCTACCCCTCGGCGGCGTGCGGGACCTCGATCACCAGCACGCGTTGACGCAGTTGCTGCAAGGCGCCGAGCCCATCTACGAGCCGCATCCCATCGCCACGCCGCATGCATGGGTGGAGCACGTCGAAGCACAGAGCGGCCTGCCCGTGCGCTTCGGTGCCTTCGGGCCTACGCGCGAGGCCGTGCGCGCGCGCAAGCATCTGCCCTGATCGAACCGCAGCGAAGGAGCCTCGTGGACTACAACATTCCCTTGATCGCCGGAGCCGCGCTCAGCGCCATCGCCGCGCTGCTGCACATCTGCGTGATCTTCGGCGGACCTGCGTGGTATCGCTTCTTCGGAGCGGGGGAGCGCATGGCTGCGGGCGCGGCAGCCGGACATCTCTATCCGGCCCTCGTCACCCTGCTGATCGCATGCGTGCTGGGAACGTGGGCTGCATATGCGCTCTCGGGGGCAGGCGTGTTGCGGCCGCTGCCACTGCTGGTCTTCGTGCTTCCGGCGATCACTGCGGTGTACCTGTTGCGGGGGCTCGTGGTCGTGGCGATGTTCGTGTTCGACCGGCGGCGGCTGACTGCGTTCTGGGTCTGGAGCTCGGTGATCTGCCTCGTGTACGGCATCGTCCATCTGGTCGGGCTGCTCCAGGTGTGGGACAGGCTTTGACTGCCTGAAAGGTCTCGCGATGACGATCGACCCGTTCGACGAGGGGCTCCAGCACCGGCGCATCGTGCCGTACGACCCGGCCTATGCCGAAGTCTTCTCCCTCGTGCGGGAGTACGCACGATCGCGCATCGAAGGCGTCGAGCTCGTGCACATCGGCAGCACGGCGGTTGTCGGGCTGCGCGGCAAGCCCATGATCGACATCACGGCCATCACCGCGCGCGAGAACCTGCGCGAAGAGCAGAAGGTCTTCGATCAGGCCGGCTTCCATCGCCGGCCTGTGTGGGTGGACAAGGACGAGAAGCCCTATGTCTGCGCCTCCGTGCTGCATGGCGGGCGGCGTTTCAACGTCAACATCCATATCTGCCACCGCGGCGATCCGGTGCACAAGGATTCGCTTGCCTTCATGGACATCCTCGAGCGCCGGCCCGACCTGCGCCGCAAGTACGAGGAGGCCAAGGACCGGGCCCATGCGGTGGACCCTGCCGACCCGCAGGCCTACAACCGCGAGAAGGAGGCAGTGATCAGGGAGATCGAGGCGCAGATTCCAAGGACCTGACGGCGAGGCGCCGCATGCTGTCCGGGCCGGCATGGCCTCCCTTACACTGCCGCCCATGAGCAGGCAGGGATCAACTTCCTCCGTGTCGAACGACGCGGTCGCAGGCGCGGATGTCCCGCCTGGCCTTGCCGACTCCCACGCCCAACTGGTTCGCGAGCGACTGCTGCGCCGCATGTTCGTGATGGGTCCGCCCACCGTGCTGACGGCGCTCGCCGCAGCCATCGCGATGGCTGGCGTGTTCTTCTGGATGACCCGCGGCCTCGGCGCACTGGCGTGGGGCATCGTGATCTGCACGCTGCTCGGCCTGCGGCTGGTGTTCATGCGCTGGAACGCGCGCCTGTATCCCGAGCCGGAATTCACCCTGCGCCAGCCCGACGGCGCATGGCGCTTCATGTTGCCGCTGGGCGCCTACATGTCGATGTGGGCACTGGCGCCCTGGGCGCTCATGCCGCCGGGCGCCGAGTCGCCCACGCGTATCCTGATCCTGCTGCTGGGCATGTTCGCCGTGCTGATGGGTTCGGTGCCGGTGATCGCCACCTGGCGCGCGATGGTGCCCGTGGTCACCATTCCGCTCACGCTGGGCGTGGTGACGCGCTTTGCGTGGATGGGCGGCACGGACGGCTGGTTCACCTGCGTGGTCGGCCTGCTGTTCGGTGGCTCGATGGCGCGCTATGCGCTGTCGCAGCACCAGCTCATCCGCCGCAGCCTCTCCGACCAGATCGACAAGGAACTGCTGAGCGAGCAACTGTTGCGCCAGTCGTTCGAGCTGCAGCGGCTCAACCGCGAGCGCAGCCGGTTCTTCGCCTCGGCCAGCCACGACCTGCGCCAGCCGGTGCATGCGCTGGCGCTGTTCTCGCGCTCGCTGGAGCGCGACCTCGCGGATCATCCGCTGGCGCCAGTGGCCGGTCGCGTGGTGCAGGCCACCGATGCCGTGAGCGGCCTGCTCAACGCGATGCTGGACATCTCCAAGATCGACGCCGGCACCGTGGTGCCCCAGCCCGTCGAGATCGCGGTGGACCCTCTGTTCCTGCGGCTGGCGCAGCTCTTCGAGCCACGGGCCCAGGAGGCCGGTCTGTCGCTGCGCTTCCACACCGCGCCCGAATGGCTGCAGACCGATGCCGACCTGCTGCTGCGCGTGCTGACCAATTTCGTCGACAACGCCCTCAAGTACACGCGGCGCGGCGGCATCCTCGTGAGCGCGCGGCCACGCGGCGACCGCCTGCGTCTGGCCGTGTGGGACACGGGCCTGGGCATTGCGCCCGAGCACCTGCCTCACGTGTTCGACGAGTTCTACCAGGTCGACAACCCGCAACGCGACGTGGCGCGCGGCCTGGGCATCGGGCTGGCCATCGTCAAGCGACTGGTCGATCTGCTCGGCGGGGAAATCGGCGTGCGCTCGCGGCGGGGCCATGGCAGCGTGTTCTGGGTCGATCTGCCGTGCAGGCCGCCGGCTTCCCCGGCCGTGGTCCTCGCGCCAACGGCGACGCCAGCATCCGCCGGTGTCGAGACGATCGAGCTGCCGCTGGTGCCGCCGCGCGTGCTGCTGCTCGACGACGAGCAACCGGTGGGCGAGGCGGTGCGCATGTGGCTGGCGCCTTATTGCGAACGCATCGAGATCACATCCCGGCTGGCGGATGCCAGCGCGAAGGTGCGGGCAACGCCGGAGGGCTTCGACGCCTTCATCATCGACTTCCGGCTGGCGGATCCGCAGGACGGCATCGAGGCGACGGCGGAGCTGCGCAGGCTCGCGGGCCGCCGCGTGCCCACGATCCTGGTCACGGGCGATACCGATCCCGAGCGCGTGCGTGCCGCCTATGCCAGCGGCCTGGTCGTGATGTTCAAGCCGGTCCAGCCCGAGGTGCTGCTGCGGACCTTGCACCAGATCATTCGCGCGCAGCCGGAATGACAGGCAGCAGCAGGGACGACTCGTACCCGCCGCCCGTGTAGATCGTCGTCTGGCCGGCGAACCGCTCGGCCGTGCGGTCATCGGGGTGATCGTGCAGCAGCACGGAGCAGCCGCGCATTTCCTTGCCGTAGATCTGCGGATGCGGGCCGGGCAGGCCGTGCTCGAAGTCGGAGCTCCCCACCGTCAGCACCAGCCTGTAGCCCTTCGGGAAGACGAAGCAGAGCGGCCAGATTTCCACCTGCAGTTCGTACACGTTGCCCGGTTCCAGCGGCTCGATGGCTTCGTGCGCATGCACGGGCCGGTAGGGTTTCGATGCCTGGAGGTCGAGCTTGCGATGCGACGCGCGCAGCCAGCCCTGCGCCAGGGGCGCGCGCGGCTCGATGGCGCCCACGACCAGATGTTCCTTGCCGTCGGGGGCGAATGCGCGCACCGTCAGGAACAGGTCGGCGTCCTTCGCGGTCGTGGCGATGTGGAGCGTGGCAGCCAGCGGGCCGGTCACTTCCATGTCCTGCTCGAAAGGCGCTGTGCTGAAGCTCACGGTGCCCTTCAGTCCGTCGAACGCGGCTTGCGATTCGGTGGGGGCGGGCGCGGGCTGCAAGGACTGCCGGCTCGCATCCAGGTGCAGGCGAGTCCACTCGGTGCGGGCCAGCGGCCATTCGTGCTCTGCGCGCTCCACGAATTTGCCGGCATGCCGTATCTGCAGCTTCAGCGGAGGCTCCTTGTCCCATCCGTTGTCCTCGCCCTTGAGGAAATGGTCGAAGAAGCGCTTCTGCAGCGCGACGCCGTAGTCCGTGTAGAACTCGGTCCAGTGCTCCAGGCCATGCAGTTCGAGCCACTTCTGCGCCGAGCCCGCGCCCAGGTAGCCCTCGACGTTGCCGCGCAGGTGCAGGCCGTGGCCGCCCCAGTTGCCGCAGGAGAGCACCGGCACTTCGATCGCGGCAAGGTTCGCGCGGCGGCCTTCGTAGTGGCTGGCGGTGATGCATTCCGAGCGCAGGTGCACGGCCGAGATGTCGACGCGGTTGGCGCGCATCTCCTCGTCGCCCAGTTCCGCCGGGCCGGAGACAGGCACGCCCGTGTTGGGGTTGACGCGGCCCCGCATGCCCAGGCCGTGCTGCACGTTCTCCACCTGGCGCGGATACCACTCCTTCATGAAGGTGCCGAGGATCCCGCCGTGCCGGCAGGCGTCCCGGTAGTAGTCGGAGAAGCCTTCGAAGGGGCAGATGGCAGCGAGGTGCGGCGGCCGCAGGCCCGCCACCACCCACTGGGTGGCGGCGTAGTACGACACGCCCGCCAAGCCGATCTTTCCGTTGCTCCAGGGCTGGGCGGCGGCCCACTCGATGCAGTCGTGAAAGTCCTGCGCCTCGCGCGGCGAGAAAGGGTCCACCACGCCGGGCGAGCGGCCGGCGCCGCGTGAATCCACGCGGATGCAGATGTAGCCCAGCGGCACCCATCGCTCAGGGTCGGCTGTTTCCCAGTTTGCGTAGCGGCCCGAGCTGCCTTTCAGGATTTCCGGATGCGCCGCGACAAGCGTCTGCCATTGCATCGGATAGCCGTCCTGGAACGGAAGCCCCTTCGCATACGGCCCGTAGGACATGAGCACCGGATGGCGCCCTTCGCCTGCCGGCCGAAAGACGTCCGCGCGAACGACCGACCCGTCGTCCATGGGGATCTCGACATCCCAATCGATTTGCATGACAGCTCCTTGCGTGATGGTTCGCAAATCATATTTAACGCAAGTCAACTTGCATTAGTGGTTAACCCTGTTAAAGCAAGTTGACTTGCGTTAGTCGGTGATTTGCTTTTCACTACCATCGGCAACCATGAAGACACAGCCAGAAGAAGCGCTCCAGCCGCGGCGCCGCACGGGCGGGCGCAGCGCGCGCGTGCATGCGGCGGTGCTCGAGGCCACGATGGACGAACTCAAGGAGCACGGCTACGAGGGGTTTTCCGTCGCGGCGGTCGCCGCGCGCTCAGGCGTGCACGAGACCTCGATCTACCGGCGCTGGAAGTCGCGCGATGGCCTGGTCCTGGAGGCCACGTTCGCGCTGTTTGCCCAGGACATTCCCATTCCGGACCGCGGGAGCCTGCGCGAGGACCTGGTCACCCTGCTGTCGAGCGCCGTGCGCCGGCTCGCCAGCCCGCTGGGCTGGGCCGCCACGCAATTCGCGATGGCGCTGCCGCGCGAGAGCGAGATGACGCAGGAAGTGCGGCAGCAGTGGGCCAGGCGCTTCGCCTCGGTGCGAGAGGTGTTCGAACGCGCCAGCCTGCGAGGGGAGTGGCCCGTTGGCAAGGACCCTCAGGATCTCGTCGAAAGCCTCGTCGGCGCGGTGTACCTGCGCGTGCTGCATCTGCGGGAGCCGGTTACCGCCGCGCATCTGAAGCGGCTTGTGGATGCAGTGCTTCCTGCCAGCAGCGAGTGAGCCCGTGGCCAGGGCGGGAGCACATCGAGGCTCCAGGAGCCAGATAACGCCGTCCAGAACAGGCGCCGGCACTCGCTCAGGCTGATGAAGACACTTCCCTCTGGCTGGCGACGACGCGGCGGCCGCGCTTGACGGCATACATCGCCTCGTCGGCCAGCCGCAATGCTTCAGCCGCCGTGGTGGTGCGCGAGTCGACGGCCACCACGCCGACACTGGCGCCCGCGTAGTCGATCGTCGTGCCTTGCAGGCGCAGCTCGCCGATGGTGCTCTTGCCGAGCCGCTCGGCGAGTGCCCGCGCCGCGGCGTCCGGCGATTGGTCGAAGGAAGGGCCGGCTCCGATCACCACGAACTCGTCGCCGCCGCTGCGCGCCAGCATCTCGCCGGCATGCAGCGAGGCCGACAGCCGCCCCGCCATGGCGATGAGAAATTCGTCGCCGATGTCATGGCCGTGCGTGTCGTTGATCTTCTTGAAGCCGTCCATGTCGATGAAGCCCACCAGCACGCTGAGCCGGTCGCGCTCGCCCTGCGCGAGCAGGCCGCGCAGGCCGTCGATGAGCGTGCGGCGATTCGGCAGGCCGGTGAGCGCATCGGTGGAAGCGAGGGTGACCAGTTCGGCGTGTGCCCTCTCGAGCTTCCTGTAGAGCAGCTCGCGCTCGACCTGCTGGCCGATCAGCCGCGCGAACAGTTGCAGCACCGGCTCGGCATGTGGCGCGAGCGGCATCTGCGTGGCGCTGGCGGCGCACAGGGTGCCGAACAAGCCGCCACCTTCAGCCTTGACCGGCGTGCTCACGTAGGTCTGGATGCCGAGCTGCCGGGCAGCGTCGGAGTCGCCCCAGCAGCTTGCGACGTCGCCCGTGTAGGTGCGACCCTCTTCCAGGGCGCGCTTGCAGAGGGTGTCGGCCCACGGCACCGTGAGGCCTTCGGGAATGCTCAGCTGTCGCACATTGCGGGAGAAGAGAATGTGCTGCTGCCCCTTGTGGAGGTCGATGGTGGTGAGGTAGGTCGACTCCATTCCGGTCACCGCCCCGAGCATCTCGAGCATCGGCCGGGTCAAGTCTTCCAGGGTCTTGGCCGAAGCCATCGAGCCTGAGAGTTGTTCGATCAGAGATTCCATGGCCTTTATTTTGACTGCGAAGCGGGCTTTGCCCTTGCCGCCGGGCGTATCGAGCTGTGACGTGGCGTCGGGGAATGTGCGGCACGGCACCAAGGCAGAATCCGGCGATACCCCGGATCTTCCGTCGACCAACCGCAACACCACACCGCCACGACATGCGTGACGTCATCTACTACTCGCTGATGCTCCTGCTGGGATTCGCCTGGTACAGGTTCGGGCAGAGCCTGCTCCGGAAAGGGCGTCGCGACGAGAACGACGAACTCACCAAGGGGGTTGTCGGGCCTGTAGGCTTTCTGATGACTGCCGCGGTGACCTGCTACCTCGTCTTCGCCGTGTTGCGTGCGTTGGTTCGGGGCGAGGTGCCATGTGTCGGCAAGGCTTGCACGGGGCAGACGTATGTTCTGGCGGCAAATCCCGGCGAGTACTGGGCCAATATCTTTTACCTGGTGTGGCTCGCAATTGCCCTCGGCTATGCGATGTATGTGACGTTCAGGATCTGGTTCAGGGCTTGACGTGGGGCCGGGCGGCCTTGTTTGCCCGCATGCCTGTTGTAAGGTTCGTCCGCTGACTGTCTTCCGGCTGGAACAGGCCGTTCGTAGTGCCCGCGAAACAAAATCGATCGGGTTGTCAAACAAGAGGAGCTTCGATGAAGTTGATGCCATCAAAGTCCGCACGCGCCTTGCCGGCAACTGCTACTGGCGCGCAAGCCGTTGGTACCAGCGCGTTGGGCTCCGTCCTGCTTGGTGTCGCGGCACTCGGTGCTCTGGCCATCGGTGCCTTGTCCATCGGTCGGCTCTTCGTGGGCCGCGCTCGAATCCGCCGGCTGGAGATCGACGAGCTTGTTGTTCGTCGTGTTCGAGTCATCGACGATTCGACGTCAGTTGCCGAATCGCGCTCCTGGAGCGCTGGGCCAAGGCGCGGCCGCTGACCGAAGTCGGCGTCGATCCGAACTGGAATCCAGCGCACTGACCATGATTCGCGCGGCAGCCACAGCGCTCGTCCTGCTGGGGCTTGCCGTCGTGCCTGCCGCCGCGCAGTCGCCGGCGGTGACCGCCGAAGCCACAACAGTGAAGGTGCCACCCACCGGCGCGCGTGTGTGTCTTGGCTTGCAGCAAGACGGCAGGCCGGCTCCTCAGGCGTGCACGGACGCGGGACCACTGGCCCTGATCCCGAAACAGGACGGCATGTTTCACACGGGCCGGCCCGACTACGAGGCGGTTGCCGGCCAACCTTTGACCTCGTGCGTGCGCGATCGGGTGTCCGGACTGGTCTGGGAGGGCAAGCCCGACAGCGGCAAGCTGGCGTGGATGAGGACACAGGCCGGTCCACCGGGCACCGGCAGGCTGATCACCACCTACGGCCCGCACAACGAACCGGCGCCGGGCAGCCGCGCCAATACCGACGCCTACTCCTACCATGGCGATGGCCGGCCGGGCGATGCCATGGCCTATGTGGCGCAGGTGAATGCGATGCGCCTGTGCGGCTTCACCGACTGGCGCCTGCCCACGGTGGCCGAGCTGCACGGCCTGCTCGACCTGGGGGAACTCATCGATGCACGGTCCGCGAAGTGGCCAGCCGAACGGGCAGCCGTCGATGAGCGCTGGCTTCCCAACACCGTGCCGGGGAACTACATGACGTCCGAGCCGGACGACGAGACCCGCATATGGTGCGTGAACTTCATTGTCGGATTTGTCTACAGCTGCAACCGCAGGATGGAGAGAAAGCCGCAGCCGTTGTTCGTCCGGCTGGTGCGGGGCCCCGAGGTGCCGGAGACCGGACGCTGGCGTGAAGTGCCCGACGAGCGCGGCGTGCCCGGCGGCGTGGTCGAGGACCGCCACACCGGCCTGGCGTGGCGCCGCTGCGAGGAGCCGCAGGTGTGGAACGGCCAGCGCTGCACCGGGACGGCCCAGCGCTACGGCTATATGCAAGCCCTGCAGCGCGCCAGCGAGCAACCGGGCTGGCGCCTGCCGACGATCAAGGAGGTGAACAGCCTCGCGGAACGCTGGTTCAAGAAATTGGACATACCCGCCGCCGATTTCCCGGTGTCCGGCACGCAGCCGCTGCGCGAAGGCTATTGGTCCTCCACCGTCTGCAGTGGTGGCGCCGCGACGCGGGAGGCCACTGCATGGATCAGAGCCTGGATGCTGGGGAGTGGCGGCGACATTTCCTGCGAGGTGCGCAACCTGCGCCTCGGGGTCCGGCTCGTGCGCGAGTGATGTGCAATGAGCATCTTCCTCGAAGCAGTGCCGTGAAGCTGGTTCTGGTGGAAGGGTTGCCGGGAACAGGCGAGACGACATTGACCGAGCGCCTCTGTGATTGGGCTGTCTCTTCCGGACGGCTGGCCGTGTGGCACCGGGAGGCGCAAAGAAACCACCCGGTCCACCCCCATGTCTTTGTCGACGTCTCGGGAGCAGCCCGGATTCGCATCGAGGTGCCTGCGAAGCTGGCGAGCATTCGCGCAGCGGGCTCAATCCGTCGACGGTTTGTGCATCCTCGAAGGAAGCGCTTTTCAACGTACGGTGCGCTTCCTCATGGAGCAGGAGCGAGAGGACGTACATGGCTATATCGTGGCGTTCACGCGTGTCGTGAGCTTGGTTTCTCCGGTGCTCGTCTATATGCGTCCCGCCGACGCTACCAGTTGCTCTCGTGGCGTCGCCGCCCACAGGGGAGAATTGGCCGAAGACGGACATTGCAGCGAAAAGCTACATGAACTCGACGGATACCTCAGAAGCGCTTTGGGCTGCAGCCCTTTCGGACGACGATTGCATCCGGTTCATGGCGCTGCTTGCTCATGGTTTGACGATTGGGCAGCGAGTGCTTTGCGATGACGGCAATGTCGAGGGGGTTCGGCAGCTCAACGAGGCCAATCATCAGGTCGCAGGGCTGCTCGTCGACCACTTCGACGGCCGCACTCGGCGGATGTTTGAGCCATTCCTGTTCAAGTTGACCGATGCGCAAGCGCGAATCCAGGGCGGTCAGGCTTGGACCTATGCGAAGAGCCACTTCGCCGCCTGACTGGACCCAAATATCTATAGCTCCCTGTGCGGCAAAGCCTCAGAATACGCCGCGCCGATCAGGTCCTTCAAAGTGGAGTTTCGATATGAAGAATCGCTTTGCGCTGGTACTCGCGCTGTTGACTGCTGTGCTGTGCATTGCCAGTGCTGGAGCCCAGCCGGCCTTCCCAGGCAGCTTCAAGACCCGGGCCGTCACCACGGCAGATGGCGCGAGCATCTTCGTTCGCTCCGGTGGCGCCGGTCCCGCCGTGGTGCTCATTCATGGGTTCGGCGACACGGGCGACATGTGGGCTCCGCTGGCGCAAGAGCTGGCAAAGACGCACCTGGTGATCGTGCCGGATCTCCGCGGCATGGGGAAATCGTCAAAGGCTGCCGGCGGCTACGACAAGAAGTCACAGGCTGTCGACATACGCGCGGTCGTGACCGCATTGAAGCAAGACCACACCGCCGTCGTCGGCCATGATATCGGCACGATGGTCGCCTATGCGTATGCGGCAAGCTACCCCGACAAAGTCGACAAGCTCGTCGTGATGGACGCACCCGTGCCCGGCATCGCGCCGTGGGACCAGATCATCCTGTGGCCCGCGCTATGGCATTTCAACGCCGGCGGCCGCGATTTCGAGCGGCTGGTGGCTGGCAGGGAGCGCATCTATCTCGACCGGTTCTGGAACGAGTTCGCTGGCACGCCTTCGAAGATCGACGAGGCAACGCGGCGCCACTACGCCAAACTCTACGCGCAGCCGGGCGCGATGCGCGCCGCCTTCGCGCAGTTCAATACCATCGCCAAGAACGACGTCGCCGACAACATCGCGTTCTCCAAAACCAAGCTCACCATGCCGGTGCTCGCCATCGGCGGAGAGAAGTCCTTCGGCGAGAACATGGCGATCGTCATGCGCAACGCAGCAACCAATGTGCGCGGAGAAGTCGTACCAGGCGCAGGGCACTGGTTGATGGAAGAGAGCACCGGCGCCACGGTGGGGTTGATCGGAAAATTTCTGGCTACTTCGCAGTAGCGCTGTCGGCGTACATCGTGCCGACGAACGCCGGCTCTAGAGAAGCTCGAAGGACTGCAAAAAGGTCTTCTTGCACCAACGATCAACCCGGTTGCTGTCGGCCAGAACCGGGCATTGGCGTCGCCTTCCTATGACCTAACATCCTGATCCAGGATCGCACCGCAAAGACGACAAGTCGCAATAGTGGATTGAGCATGAAAGACCAGGGAGGTGACACGTGCCGAGAAAATTCTTCAACTTGCGCTTTAACAGTGAGTCCTCTCAAGATTCCGTGGGTGGGGCTTATCTGACACCGGAGGGGCAAGGTTTTCCGTGTTGTGCCCAGTGCGACCGGCAGATGATTCCGTTCCTGCAGTTCACGCTCCCCGTTGCGACCGAACTCCCCTTTGTCGAAGGCAGCAGGTTGTCGGTACTCATGTGCCCCGAGCACAACGAGATTCCAAGCTTCGAATCTTTCGATATCCTCCCTCCGGCCTATTGGGAGCAAAGCGAAGGTCACTGGTACGCTTCGCTGGAAAAACCGCGAACCATGCATCGCGTGGCGGGCGCCCCGATCCTTCAGCCGGCTGAGCTGGTACTTGCCGATACACCCGCGGACAAGCACTACTACATCGCGGTTGGAGGTACGCCCGACTGGGTACAGGACGCCGAAACCTTCACCTGTGCCTGTGGCTCGGCGATGGAGTTTGTGTGCCAGGTCAGCGACGGCTTTGAGTTTCCCAAGCTACCAAGCGCACCAGAGCAACCCGACAGTCCCTCGGCAAGAAGCTACGTGCTCTTTCTGGGCAACGAGGTCTATGTGTTTGCGTGCGCGCAACAATGCGACCCCAGGGCGGTGTGGATCACGGTTCAGAACTAGGCAAGACTGAAGTCGGCCACAAGCGATCGTTCCGGCGTAGGAGTCAAAGCGTCGCCAGTGATCTCTGCAAAATTTCTTCGACTTTTCTAGAGAACACCACCGCCTATGCGAAACATTTCTGAGCTCATTGAGTGCTACGAGAAAGGCATATACACCTTCCCCGAGGTAATAACTGCAATCGTGGTCGAAGGCGCGTCCAGGGAGCCACGTGTGCTAGCTCAGGAACTGCCGACGCAATTCCTAGATGGCGTTGTTGAGTCAGTTCTTGCACTTCCGGCGAATGCAACGACTGATGACGTATTTGTCCTCAAGTCAAGCCGCTCCCATGCGGAGGCATGGTTCACCGGAGCATTGAACTGGAAGCGCTATACCGGTGGCCAAGTCTGACCACCCTGGCGCACCTCCCTGACAGCACGGCCCCGAACCTCTCGAGCACCACTTGGTCCTCATTTGACTGACGCTGCTGGTCTACAGTCGGCCAGAACCGGACCTTCCGGCGCGCCGTACAACTCGGGCAGAATTCGTTCGTTACAGTCCAGGCCCGACACCGCAGAGGTCGTCGTCAGCAGTCGTTCGTACACCGGTCAAGAATGATGTTTCGTAGACGATTTTTCTCAACCTTAGGATGCGGCGTCTGCCTCGCCATAGCTGGATGTGCAGCGAGTTCAGCGCCACAGGCCGCCCCCGCTGGAATTGCCAACCAGAGCAAGACCCCTCTGACACACAAGGTCGACTTCAAGGTGAAGCGAGCGACGAGTGGTTTCGAGCTTCAGGACAAGGTGTTGAACATTGGAGTAAGCCGCCTCACTGACCGGAACGGACGCAAGTGGACGGCCTACGACCCCGAGATACTGAATAGCCGCCACGTTGCGTCCGCTGTCGTCGTTCCGCCGCTTGCAGACGAAGGGCGGTACGCTGAACCTCGCCTGAAGGTCGTGCTTAGCCCGGAAGGCCACGCAGTCCTCGAGAAGGCAACGGGGCAGATTGTTGGGCAGACCATCGTCTTCCTTATCGATGGCGAAATACGTTCTGTGGCGGTCATCCGCAGCGCTATCACGACTGGCTCGCTCCAGCTGAGCATCGACGGGGCCAAGCTGCCTGAGCTGCAACGGCTTGCTCAAGGGCTTAGTGGCGTATGACGCCCGAGGGTGACTCACGGCCAAAAGCAGCCGGTCACTCGCGCTATGGAATTGCACCAGAAAGCCGACCCTTACTACGTGCTTGCAACAACGATGAAACCACCGCACCGCCGGGTAACCGCCCTTGCCGCTTTCTGCGTGGCAGGTTTTGCATTCGACGCTCTCGCAACGTGTGGTCCGCAGGACGACGCACAAGCAGACTACTTCGGGGCCGCAAAGCTAGAAGACGTTCGAGCGCGGGCAGATGGAGGCAACGCAGCGGCACAGAATGAAATGGGGCGGCGGTACGGCGTTGGCAAAGACGTCGCCAAAAACTCCGAAATCTCGTTCTCTTGGTACGAAAAGGCCGCAACCCAACATTTTTGTGCGGCAGAGGCAAATCTGGCCTTCATGTACTTGAACGGCGAAGGCACTGCAAAAGATGCCCAAGCAGCAAAGGAATGGTCCCTGAAGGCAGCAGCACAAGGAGCACCGCGCAGCCAGTATGCACTCGGCTACATGTACGCCACGGGCGTTCTGGGAAAGCCGGACGGCCGGTCTGCTGAATACTGGTTTCGCAAAGCTGCGTACCGGGGAGACGTGGGTGCCCAGCGCGTGTTGATTCGCTTCTATGAGTCTGGGGAACTCGTTCCGAAGGACCTGGAGGAGGCCGCCCTCTGGCTCCATCGTGTGCGAGATGCGGGGGGCGGGCGCGTTTGGCGACAGGAAGAATGACCGGCCCGCTACGGCCAGGACCGGACACCCCGCCCCTGGGTCTACTTATCGCGGAGTAGTTCTTCTTGAAATACGAACCAGATGAATGCCTCATTAAAGAAATGGCTCGATTGGGCAATGTCCTTAGGTCACACGCTTTACGGAGAGGACAACATGCCCCTTAGGGAATGGCGGCCAGGAACTTCGCTCGTCAACATCGCCAACGAACTGCTCGAAGTTGCCAGGTTTGAGAGCCCAGAGGAATTTGTTCCCATGGTCCCCGCGTCAGTGCAAAGGGCGCTTCGCGAAATCACGCGGACGCCGCCCGAAACGTTGGAGTACTTGAACTATGTTGCGCATCCCACGTATAGCGCTGCGTACTTCGAGGGCTTAACTCAAGAAGAGGGTGAGAGAAAAGTTCTCGCGGAAGAGCTTGCCATCAAGCAATCTCGGTTCGAGGCGCTGTGGTCGATTCATCGATACTTCACAGATCACCCAGCGTAGTCCAGAAAATCTGAGGGCGCCCAGATCACCTCAGAACGATGGCTCTTTGGCCCTCCACTTTCGTTTCCGAACCAAACTTTCTGTCGCGACCATTGCGTTTCGTGATGCGAGCCTGAGCAGTAGCAGAAAGCTGCCGACGGTCCGCTTTGTAGAAAGGCGACTGGCAGCCTCGGCCCATTCCGGTCCTTCACTTCGAGCGATTGCGATGGAGATTGCCCAGCGATTGCCACGGAGCGTTTGCCTGCCGCCAAGGCAGCACAACCGTATTCACAAGCAGTGATGAACCAAAGGCCAGACTCCTGACCAGCCTCTCGCAGCACGCGAACAACCTGCGCATTGCCAAGGGAGTCCAACGAGTTGACCGAAAGCCATGGCCAAGGTGGAATGCAGAAGAAACTCTTTGCCCCCACAGGAAAGGACATGCCTTGAAACTCAACAAGAAACTGATCCCGAGCGGAGCCCTCGCTCTCGCCATCCTGTCGATCACAGCCTGCGGAGCGCAGCAAGCACGTGATGACAGCGCAACCGGAGCCTGCAAGCAGGACGCCGCCAGCGCGCTGGCGGGTAAGAGCCGCATCAGCGATGCCGATGCGCGTCAGATGACCGGCGCATCCATCGTTCGCCAGATCGAGCCCGGGCAGCCCGTGACGATGGACTATCGGCGCGAGCGAGTGACGATCGAGACGGATCCGAAGACCGGCAAGATCGTCCGGGCGTTCTGCGGATAGGCCAGGCTCGAAGCGAGCGGGCGGGTATCTCCCGCCGGTCGCTTCGGCGCCCATTCATGCAGCCCCGAACGACCCTTCACCACGCATAACCCGCCTGCACCCGAGCCGCCACCCGGCTCCCGCTCCCGCTGCTCGTGGCCGTCGAAAGCCCCACGCCCAGATTCAGGTTGTCGTTGACCTGGTAGCCGAAGGCAACGCCCACCCCCGATGCACCCGCATAGTTGCCGACCGCCGCCCCCATCCACTTCCTGCCCACCGGCAGCGTGGGCATCGACGGCATGGCCAGTGCTGCCGCGACGCCCTGCGCGGCGAAGGCGTTCGCCTGGCTGGTTGCGTTGGCCACGGCCTGCTGCAACTGGTTGACGTTGACGGCGTCGGTGCCCAGCACACCGGGTGCGACATTCGTGATGCCGCGCAACTGGTTGGTGGATGCGTTGCCCACCGACACGGTGTTGTCGCGCTCCGCCACGGAGCCCTGGCCCAGCGCCACGGAGTTGTTGCCGCTCGCCAGCGTGTTGGCGCCCAGCGCGACGGCGTTGTTGCCGGTGGCGATGGCGTTGTTGCCCACGGCGGTAGTGGGATCGGCCAGCGCCTTCGCTCCCGCGCCGATGGCGACCGAGCCGGCGTGGTTGGCCTGCGCGCCGTTGCCGACGGCCACGGTGTTCTCTCCGTTGGCTTGCGCGTTGGTGCCCATCGAGGTGCTGCCCGCACCGCTGGCGCCGGCGCCCGGGCCGCACGCCACGGAGCCGTTCGCGTTCACCGCGCACACGCCGCTCGACAGGGCCTGGTTCATCAGCGACTGCAGCGCATTGACCTGTTGCACGGTGAAGTTGTTCGCGGTGGTGATGGCCGTTTGCTGCGCCTGCTGCACCTGGCCGACGTTGGCTGCGTCGGTGCTTGCCTGGCCGGCGGCCACGTTGCTGATGGTGGTGCCCGAGCCACCGTTGGCGTTGAGCTGCAGCGTGGTGCCGCCAGCGCCGTACTGCGCCGAGTTCTGCGCGAGGCCCAGGGCCGTGTTGGAGGTCTGCTGCACGGTGTAGAGCTGGCTGCCGTTGACGGCGTCGGTGCTCGTGGCGTTCACCGCGCCCGCGCTCACGTTGACGAGGGTTCGCGTCTGGCCCGCCGAGCCGAAGGAAACCGTGTTCGCCGCGGTGGCGACCGAGTTGGCGCCGATGGCCACGCTGTTGGTCGCGCCGCTCGCGACCTGGCTGCCCGAGCCGAGGGCAACGCTGCTGGCGGCCAGCGCCGATGCGCCTGCCGATCCGTTGTAAGCGCCGCCGATCGCCGTGCTGCCGTTGCCCGAGGCCACCGCGCCCGGGGTGGTGCTCGAAGCGCTGCCGATGGCGATTGCCGAGATGCCCGAGGCCTGCGCGCCGCTGCCGCCGGTCTGGCCGCCGAAGCCGCAGCAGCCGTCGCCGCCCGTGCCCCCGGCGCCGACGGCGATCGCGCCGCTGGCCGATGCCTGGGCGCCGCGGCCCCCGGTGCCGCCGGTGCCGCCGGCCGCGCCATCGCCACCGGTCCCGCCGCCGCCGATGGCGGTTGCGCCGCCCGCGGTGGCGCTCGCTCCCGCACCGCCTACGCCGCCGGTCCCGCCGGAGTTGGCGGTGCCGCCAGTGCCGCCTGCACCCACAGCAGTCCCTCCATCCGCCGTGACGGTTGCCGCGGCGCCACCGGCTCCGCCCGTTCCGCCGGAGTCCGGCACCCCCGTGCTTCCGGCAGTTCCACCGGCGAAGCCATCGGCAAAGGCGCTGCCGGCCACGAGCAGGGCGATGACGGGCCAGTACCGCATTGCGCCAAGTGGCTGCCGCCGGCCTTCCGTGGCTTTCGTCGGGGCGCCGCTGGCATTGGCCTGGATGAGCATGGTGTTTCCTGTGATGAAGAGCGAGAGAGACGCGGACGGCGAGCAATCCGGACGCGGGCGAGTGTGTCGTTTCGTTTCCGGCGGGGCCATACCCGAAAACAAGTAAATCGGAGGCTCTCAGCAAGGGCTTCGTATCCGGTCGCCCGGGGCTGCCTGGTTGCGCAGAACGAACCCGCCCGTCCCGCGAGCGCCCCGGGGCCGCGTCATACTCTCGGCCGGGTCGTCCCTTGCGGGTCGAAGTGCCAACCGAAGAGCCGGGAGCGGAAAAAATGACAACCACATGCTGGCGCGTGCATCTTGCCGCGCTCGCGCTCGTCTTCTCGATGCTGACGGGCGCATGTTCCGGCCTGCCGCCCCGGGTATCGGAGCGGCCGGTCGCCGCCATCACCGACTTCCGGTCCACGCCGCTCGATGCGATCACGCGGAAGGTTCTGCCCAGGGACGAACAAGCAGACGACCGCTCCGGCTTCCAGCTGCTGCCCTACGGCCCCACCTCGTTCGCCACCCGCATCGAGCTGGCGAAGCTCGCCACCCGCAGCCTCGACGTTCAGTACTACCTGCTGGCCGCCGACAACACCGGCCGCGCCCTGATGCGCGAGCTGCGCAATGCGGCGCAGCGAGGCGTCCGCGTGCGGCTCCTGGTCGACGACCTCTACACCACCGGCGAAGACGACCTGCTGCTCGCGCTCGCCAGCTATCCCAACGTGCAGGTCCGCCTGTTCAACCCGTTCCCTGGCGGGCGCGGCAGCGACCTGACGCGCTTCATCAGTTCGGGACTGGAGTTCAGCCGCATCAACCGGCGCATGCACAACAAGCTCTTCGTCGCCGACAACGTCGCGGCCGTGGCGGGCGGGCGCAACATGGCCGACGAGTACGTGATGAATGCCTCTGGCAGCAACTTCGTGGACATGGACGTCTTCGCGACCGGGCCTGTGGTGCGCGGGCTGTCCGACGAGTTCGACCATTACTGGAACAGCGATGTCGTCTACCCCGTGGGCCGCATCGCCAGCAGCGCGCTGACGCTGCCGCAACTGCAACAGAACTTCGAGAAGCTGACCGCCGCCGTGAAGCCGCCCGAAGCGCCCCGCATTCCGCCCGACGGCAAGATCGCGAACCCGGTCGATGGCGAGCCTCACAGCCTGCCGCTGGAGATCGTGCCCATGCTCAACCTGCCTTTCGAGCTGGCCGAAGACCGGCTCAGCCCGCTGCTGTGGGCGCATGCGCGGGTGCTGTTCGATCCGCTCACCAAGACCGAGGGACTGAACGAGCGCGAGAACTCCATCAAGGGCACCGTGACCGAGGGCGTGATCCAGTGGTTCCGCACCTCGCGCTCCAGCATCAAGATGGTGTCGCCTTACTTCGTGCCGTCGGACGCGGCGGTGGCCAACCTCGCGGAAGCACAGGCAGCCGGCATCAAGGTCGAGCTCGTCACCAACTCGCTGGCCTCCACCGACGAGCCCTGGGTGTACGTGGGCTACTGGCCGCACATCCACGAGCTGCTCAAGTCGGGCGTGGCCATCTACGAGCTCAGTCCCACGCTGAGCGTGAAGCGCGGCAAGCTCGGCATCTTCGGCCACCGCACCGGCGCGCTCCACATGAAGAACGGCATCGTGGACCGCAAGCAGGTGTTCCTGGGCTCGATGAACCTCGACCCGCGCTCGGCCCGTCTCAACACCGAGCTGGGCATCATCATCGACAGCCCCGAGATGGCGCGGCAGCTCGACAGCTTCGCCGACGCGGGCAGTGCCTACCGGCTGCGGCTCGATGCCGCGGGCCGGGGTATCGAATGGGTGGAGCAGGACGACGACGGCAAGGAGACGGCCTACGACGTGCCGCCCGAGACCACGGCGTGGCAGCGCTTCAAGCTGCGGCTGGTTGCGCCGTTCATTCCGCTGAGCCAGCTGTAGCCGCAGCCGCGCGGCTCACGCGTTGCTGGTCGCGCGCACTTCCTCGATGGTGGTCTGCCCGGCCAGCACCTTCTCGATGCCGTCCTGCCGCAGCGTGCGCATGCCTTCCTGCAGGGCCGCCTGCTGAAGCTCCTCGGCACGCGCGCCGGTCTGCACCAGGCGGCGCAGCGACTTCGACATGCTCATCAGCTCGTGGATCCCCACGCGCCCCTTGAAGCCGGTGTCGCCGCAATGCTTGCAGCCCTTGCTCGTGTACGTGTGCAGCTTTCCGTCGCGGCCATGGCGTTGCACCCAGCCGGCCAGCACCGCCTGGCGCTGGCCGGGGTCGTTCTGCTGCGCGCCGCCGAAGGCGTGCATGTAGTCGTTCAACAGCTCGTTGACGGTCTCCGGGTTCGCGGGTGTGCTGGTAGTGCACTGCGAGCACATTCGGCGCACCAGCCGCTGCGCGAGCACCGCCAGCAGCGAGTCGGCGAAGTTGAACGGGTCCATGCCCATGTCCAGCAGCCGTGTGACGGTCTCGGGCGCGCTGTTGGTGTGCAGGGTCGAGAGCACGAGGTGGCCCGTCAGCGATGCCTCGATGGCGGTCTTGGCGGTTTCCTCGTCGCGGATCTCGCCGACCATGATCACGTCCGGGTCGGCGCGCACGAAGGCGCGCAGTGCTTTTGCAAAGGTCCAGTCGATGCGCGGGTTGATCTGCACCTGCCGCAGCCCGGCCTGCGTGATTTCCACCGGATCTTCAGCCGTCCAGATCTTGCGCTCGGGCGTGTTGATGTGCATCAGCGCCGAGTGCAGCGTGGTGGTCTTGCCCGAGCCCGTGGGGCCCACGCACAGCACCATGCCGTAGGGCCGCTCGACGGCCTTCGTCAGCTGCGCGAGGTTGTCCGGAGAGAGGCCCAGCGCATTCATCGGAATGGGCCTGGCCGAGGCCAGGATGCGCATCACCACGTCCTCGAGGCCGTTGTTGGTGGGAATGGTCGCCACGCGCAGCTCGATGCGGTGCTGTGGCGAATACCTGGTGAAGTTGATCTTGCCGTCCTGCGGGTTGCGCTTCTCGCTGATGTCCAGGTCGCACATGATCTTCACGCGCGCGACGATGGCGTTGCGGTAGCTCGGCGGCAGCTCGAGGTAGGTGTAGAGCAGGCCGTCGCGGCGAAAGCGGATGCGGGTCTTTTCCTGGCCGGGGTAGCTCTCGATGTGGATGTCGGAGACGCCTTCGCGGTGCGCCTCGATGATCATGCTGTTGATCATGCGCACCAGCGAGTTGTCCGACTGCTCGATGGGCGCCGCGCTCGCGGGCGCCGCCGCGGTGCCTTCCTTCTCCAGCGTCTGCAGCAGCTCGCTCGTGCCGGCGATGTCGAAGTCCAGGGGGCGCGACGGGTCGGTGTCGATCTGGAAGGCACCGGGCACCACGCTCGCGGTCGACTCGCCGATCTTCTCGTAGGCGCCGAGCAGCACGCCGTCCAGGTCCAGGCAGTGCCCGACGACCGGCGTGACCTTCATCTGCGCCATGAACTCCACCTCGTCGAGCGCCGTATGCCGGCCCGTGGGGTCGTCGACCGCGACGACGAGGCGCCCTTCGTGCACCATCAGCGGCATGAGCTGCAGCCGCTTGGCCACCGCGTGCGGCAGCTTGCGCAGCGCATCGGCCATCGGGGGAAACAGATGCAGGTTGACAAGGGGATAGCCCATCTTCCGCACCAACGCCGTCTGCAGCTGGCTGCGGTTCACCGCGCCCATGCGCACGAGGGTCTCGCCCAGCGGCACTGTCGGCTCGAGCTTCTGTCGCTCGAGTCCTTCGCGAAGCTGCGCCTGCGTGATCATGTCCAGCGAGATGAGCGCCTCGCCGATGCGCGCGATGGGGGTACGGCTCTGTGCCGCGAGCGCGCTCAGCAACTGCTCGGGCATGACGACTTCGTTGTTGGACATCGGTGCGTTCTCCTTCCTTTGCTGGCACGCATCGTAGGGCCTGATCGAGTCGCTTGCCATTCGTTTTGTCATTGAGTACGCAAGTTCTCAGTGTCGAATTTCCTCCCGTCCTACGCGCGTCGATCGCTGTCTGCCCAAGGATGTAAACAATGCGTCAACTATTGATTCTTGCGACAACCCTGGGGCTCGCCGTGCTCGGCCTTGCAGCACGGGCGGAGCCCATCAAGGTGCCCGTCGACAGCGACGAGAAGGGCTCCGTCTACGTCGCCCCCAACGTCAACCCCACCGAGACCTCGGCCACGGTCAACGGAGCCACGGTCGGCGTGCAGCGTCCCGACGGAAGCGGCACCTACATCGGCACCGACACCTCCACGCCGCGGCCCACGTACTCGCTGGGCGCGAGCACCGGCGGCAACATGTCGTTCTCGGGTGGCGTGCAGTCGGACGGCAAGGCCAACAACGGCGTGAAGGCCGGGGTGACGATCAAGTACTGAAAAACACTGAAGGCCGCGCATGCGGTGCCATGACCTCGCAGGTCATGGCGGGACGACCGGCGGCCGCATAGAAACGCGGCATGCGCTACATCGTTCCCGTTGCTCTTTTTCTCGTCGGCCTCATCCACGTTCTTCCGCTTGCCGGCGTGCTGGGTGCAGCGCGGCTGCACGGCCTGTACGGCATCGCCATCGCGGAACCGAACCTCGAGATCCTGTTGCGGCATCGCGCAGTGCTGTTCGGGCTGCTCGGCCTGTTCCTTTGCCAGGCCGCGTTCCGCCCGTCGCATCAGGCCATGGCGCTGGTTGCGGGGCTTGCGAGCGTCGCGTCGTTCCTGCTGCTGGCGGTGACGGTGGGCGGGTACAACGCGCAGCTCGCCAGGGTTTTCGCGGCCGACTTGGTGGCGCTGGTGCTGCTGGTCATCGCCGGCGGCGTGTTCCTGTACGCGAAGGCGCGCGCCTGAGCTGCTGCCCGCTCAGACCAGCTTGCCGTAGACGATGAACCCGTCGTGCGTCGCGACCTTGTCGTAGAGCGTGCGGCCCGCCGTGTTGGTCACGTGCGTCTGCCAGTACACGCGATGCCCGCCCGCGAGTTTCACGCGTTCGTACACGCCCTGGATCAGTTGCCGGCCCACACCCTTGCCGCGCTCCGAGTTCAGCGTGAACAGGTCCTGCAGGTAGCAGGTCGGCTCCAGCCTCGTGGTGCTGCGGTGGAAGAGGTAGTGGGTGAGCCCCACCAGTTGCCCGTCGCGCTCGGCGACCAGCGCATGCACCGGCTCGTAGGCGTCGAAGAAGCGCTGCCAGGTGGCCTGCGTGATCTCGTCGGCGAGGGCGGTCGGGCCCTCGCGTCCGTAGAAGGCGTTGTAGCCGTCCCAGAGCGGCTTCCATCCCGCGTAGTCGTCGGGCGTCGGTGGGCGGATCAGTAGCGAGGAACTCATGTCGTCGGTGGCCTGCACGTTGGAAACGTGCGATTGCAACACGACGAGGGACGCGGCGCTCAGGCCGCGAAGAATTCCTTCAGCTTCTTTTCAGGCAACTGGCGATGCAGGCCGATGGCGACGACGCCGGCGCGGGCCTGACCCGCAGGGGGCGCGGCCTTGCGAAGGGAGCCGTGGCGGCCGGCGTACTGGACTTCGGACCACTCGTCGCCATCCGCGCTGCGGCCGGTGCGCAGCAAGCCCTTGAGCCGAAGAACGCCCGGCGGCATCTCGCGCAGCCAGGCGCGCAGCGCAGCCGCCGGAATCACCGCCTCGGGTTCTGCGCTCCAGGTCTGGAAGATCGCGCCGTGGTCGGGCGAGCCATGGTCGTGATCGCAACCCGGGTCGCATGCATGCGGTGCGACAGCGGAATGCGGCAGCCCCGACAGCAGCGCCAGCGGCAGCGCCGACTCGACGGTCTCGATGCACGGCGTGCCTGGCGCGGTCGCCGCGACCCATGTCTTCGCGGCGGCCAGCGCATCGGCGGTTGCGATGTCGGCCTTGTTCACGACCACGAGGTCGGCCGACTTCAGCTGCCGCGCCAGCGTGTCGGCCAGCAGCGGGTCCGCCGACTGCCGCGCGGCCACGCTCGCATCCACCAGCACGACCACGCCCTCGAGGCTCAACTCCGGCGCTGCCATGCCGATCTGCGCGATGCGCCACGGGTCCGACACGCCGCTGGCCTCGATCACCACCGCATCGAAAGGCGTCTTCGCCTCGATCACGTCAACCAGCGCGCGGCCCAGGTCGTCGCCGATCTGGCAGCACACACAGCCGTTGGTCAGCGCGGTCGTGTCGCCGTGCGTGGCGGCGATGAGGTCGGCATCGATGTTGAGCGCGCCGAAGTCGTTCACCAGCACCGCCATGCGCAGGCCCTTCGCCTCGCGCAGCCAGCGGTTGAGCAGCGTGGTCTTGCCCGCGCCGAGGAAGCCGCCGATGACGGTGAACGGCAGTCGCCTTCCAGGCATCACGCGCCTTTTCCCCTCTGCGCCTCGAACACGCGGCCCGACAGCACCGTGCCCCACACGCGCGCGTCCTTCAGTGTCATCGGGTCCATCTCCAGCGGGTCGTCTTCCAGCACGCAGAAGTCGGCGCGCTTGCCGCACTCGATGCTGCCGATCTCGCCGTCGAGCTTCAGCGTCCATGCCGCGCCGAGCGTGATGGCGCGCAGCGCCTGCGGCACGGTGATGCGCTCGGCCTCTCCCAGCAGCCGGCCCTTGGGCGTGATGCGGTTCACGGCGCACCACGCGGTGAAGAGCGGCCCGAGCGGCGTCACCGGCGCGTCGGAATGAATGGCCAGTGGTACGCCGGCCGCGAGCGCGCTGCCGCAGGCGTCGAGCCGGTTGGCGCGGTCGGGGCCCATGGTCATCTCGTAGTGCTGGTCGCCCCAGTACCAGATGTGGTTGGCGAACAGGTTGGCGCACAGGCCCAGCGATGCCATGCGGCGGAACAGCGACGCGTCGATCATCTGGCCGTGCTGCAACGTGTGGCGATGGTCGGGGCGCGGCGCGCGCGCGAGCACGCGCTCGATGGCATCGATGGCCACTTCGCTGGCCTCGTCGCCGTTGGTGTGCGTGTGGATGGTGAGGCCCGCGCGGTGGTAGGTCTCGAAGTCGGCCTCGTACTGAGCGGGCGCGGTCACCCAGATGCCGGTGGGCGCGCCGTTGAAGGGGCCCGGCCAGCGCAGCCGCGCCGAGAAGCCCTGGATCGATCCGTCGAGCATCATCTTCACCAGGCCGTAGCGCAGCCGGTCGGTGTTGCGCGGCACCAGCGACTTCACGTGCTCCGCGCCCTGCGCGGCCCCGTGCGTGCCGTGAAAGGCCTGGAACGCGGGCAGGATGCGCACGCCGAAGCCGTCGTCGCCCGTTGCCTTCTCCAGCACGCCGCAGTCCTCGGGCGTGAGCTTGTTGACCAGGTCGGTGGCGGTGGTCACGCCCTGCAGGCACGCCAGCCGCGCGAAGGAGCGCACGCCGGCCTCGGTCATCGGCGCGAGCAGGCCGGCGTTGCCGATCTTGCGCAGCACCAGGAACATCGCGGCCGGCTCCTGCAGCTCGCCTGTGGGCTCGCCCTCGCTGTCGCCGCCAGCGAACTTGACCACGCCTTCCACCTCGTTGTCGCGCGTGATCTCGGCAATGCGCAGCATCGCGCTGTTGACGTTCATCAGGTGGCCGTTGGCGTGGCCGATGACGATGGGCCGCGTGCTGCTCGCGCGGTCGACATGGCGCACCGTCATGCGCTCGCCGCCGAAGTAGATCGGGTCGAAGCCCCAGGCGACGAGCGGTTCGCTGTCGGGAATGCCGTCGGCCGTCATCTTCGCGGCGACTTCGCCCAGGCGAGAGACCACCTCGTCCATCGAGCGCAGGCCGCTCCACACCTTGCCCTCGGGGTCGCGGCGGTCGAACCAGCCGAGGTACGTCCAGTCCCACATGCTGCCTTCCTTCAGGTGGCAGTGGCCTTCGACGAGGCCGGGCATCAGCACCTTGCCGGCGAAGCGCTCGTCGAGCGTGAAGGGGCCCCAGCCCTGCATGTCCGCCAGCGTGCCGACGGCCAGCACGCGGCCGTCGCGCACCGCCACGTGGGTGGCGTGCGGCTGCATGGGGTTCATGGTGATGATCTTGCGGGCGGAGTAGATGGTGGTGGTTGCTTGGCTCATGGCGATTCGGGAATCGAAAGAGGAGGGCGTGGCATCCCGTCGACGATGTCGACGCGCCTGCAGCGTACCCAATGATCGGGCGCGACCTCGCGCAGCGGGGGCAGTTCCGCCGCGCAGGCCGCTTCCGCCACCGGGCAGCGGCCTGCGAAGCGGCAGCCCTTGGGCGGGTCGATGGGGCTGGGCGGGTCTCCGCTCAGCTTGATGCGGTTGGCCGCGCGCCGCCGTCCGCCACTCACCGTGGGCACCGCCGACATCAGCGCCACGCTGTACGGATGCAGCGGCCGCGCGAAGAAGCTGCGGCGCGGCGCGCGCTCGACGATCTGGCCGAGGTACATCACGGCGATGTCGTCGCAGATGTGTTCCACCACCGCCATGTCGTGCGAGATGAAGAGGTAGGTCAGGCCCAGCTCGCGCTGCAGCCGCGCCAGCAGGTTCAATATCTGCGCGCGGATGGCGATGTCGAGCGCCGACACCGGCTCGTCGCACACCACCAGCTCCGGGTTGGTGGCCAGCGCCCGCGCGATGTTGATGCGCTGCCGCTGCCCGCCCGAGAACTGGTGCGGAAACAGGTGCTGCTGCTCCGGCCGCAGGCCCACCGCCTCGAACAGCTCGGCCACGCGGCGCGTGCGCTCCTCGGGCGTGCCCACCCGCATCAGGTCGAGCGGCGCGCGCACGGCGGAGCCCGCGCGCTCGCGCGGATTCAGCGAGGAGAACGGGTCCTGGAAGATGATCTGCATCCGTGTGCGCGCCTGCCGCAGCGCCTCGCCCTGCAGCGCGCCCAGGTCGGTGTCGCCCAGCCGCATGCGCCCCGAGGTGACCGGTGCGAGCCGCATCACCGCCAGCGCGGTCGTGGTCTTGCCCGAGCCCGATTCGCCCACCACCGCGAGCGTGCTGCCGCGTCGCACCGCGAAGGAAACGCCGTCCACCGCCTTCACCACCTCGGGCGTGCGGCCCCAGCCGGCCTTGCCGCGCGGAAAGTGCACCTTCAGGTCGTCGACCGAAAGCAGGGTGTCGGTCTTGCCGATGAACGTCATGCGGCCTCTCTTTCGGGTTGTGCTGCCGCGGCCTCGGCATGCAGCCAGCAGGCCGCGCCGTGCGGTACGCCGGCGGCCACTTCGCCATGCACTGCGAACATTGGCGGCACCTCGGCCGCGCAGCGCGGCATCGCGCGCGGGCAGCGCTCGCGGAAAGCACAGCCGGTGCCCAGCTCCCAGATCGATGGCACCACGCCGGCGATCTCGGCCAGGTCTTCGCGCCCGCCGTCGCCGTATGCCGCGCTGCTGCCGAGCTCGGGCAGGCAGTCGATCAGCCCGCGCGTGTAGGGGTGGCCGGGCTCCGACAGCACCTGCTCGGTGGTGCCCTGTTCGATGACGCGGCCCGCGTACATCACCATCACGCGGTCGGCCATCTCGGCCACCACGCCCATGTCGTGCGTGATGAGCATGATGGCCGTGCCCTTCTCGCGCTGCAGCTCGCGCAGCAGGTCGAAGATCTGCGCCTGCACCGTCACGTCGAGCGCGGTGGTGGGCTCGTCGGCAATCAATATGTCGGGCCGGCAGGCCAGCGCCATCGCGATCATCACGCGCTGGCGCATACCGCCGGAGAGCTGGTGCGGATACTCGTCCACGCGCCGCTCCGGCGCCGGAATGCCCACCTGCCGAAGCATCTCGATGGCGCGCTGCCGCGCCGCGTGCGTGTTCATGCCGGCATGCAGCTGCAGCGATTCGCCGATCTGGTCGCCCACGGTGAACACCGGGTTCAGCGATGTCATCGGCTCCTGGAAGATCATCGAGATGCGGTTGCCGCGCACCTCGCGCATACGGGCGTCGCTGGCCTGCACCAGGTCTTCGCCCTGGAACAGCACACGCCCGCCGCGAATGCGCCCCGGCGGCGAGGGAATGAGCCGCAGCAGCGCCAGCGCCGTCATGCTCTTGCCGCAGCCCGATTCGCCGACCACGCACAGCGTCTCGCCGGCGCGGATCTCGAAGTCGACCCCGTTGAGCACCAGCGCCTTGCCGCGCCGCGTGCTGAACTCGACGTGCAGGTCCTGCACGCGCAGCAGTGTGTCGTCATCCTGGTGGGGCATCAGCGTTCCCTCAGCTTGGGGTTGAGGGCGTCGTTCAGGCCGTCGCCGATCAGGCTCACGGCAAGCACGGTGATGAAGATCGCCGCACCGGGGAAAGCCACGGCCCACCAGCACGACAGCACGTACTGCCGGCTGGAGCCGATCATCAGCCCCCAGCTCATCTGGTTCGGATCGCCCAGGCCGAGGAAGGAGAGCCCCGCCTCGAACAAAATCGCCGCGCCGATGGCCAGCGTGGCCGACACCACCAGCGGCGGCAGCGCGTTCGGCAGGATCACCTTCCAGATGATGCGGGCGTCGCGCGCGCCAATGGCCCGCTCGGCACGCACGAACTCCAGTCCGCTGTACTTCATGAACTCGGCGCGCGTGAGCCGTGCGGTGCCGGTCCAGCTCACGATGCCGATGGCCAGCGTCACCGTCACCAGCGTGGGCGAGAACAGCGTCACCACCACCATCGCGAACAGCAGTGCCGGCAGCACCTGGAAGAACTCCGTCAGCTTCATCAGCGCGGCATCGACCTTGCCGCCGTAGTAGCCCGCGAAGGCACCGAGCGTGATGCCGATCAGCACCGACAGCAGCGCGGCCACCGCGCCCACCAGCAGCGTGGCACGCCCGCCGTAGATCAGTGCGGTGAGCACGTCGCGGCCGAGGTAGTCGGTGCCGAGCCACGCGTCTTCGCTGAAGGGCGGCGTGAGCGGCGCGGCCTTGATCTCGAACGGGTCGGCCGGGTAGAGCCACGGCCCGAGGATGGCCACCAGCAGCACGACGATCAGCATCGCCATTCCGACGATGGCCGCCGGGTTGCGCAGGAACATGCGCATCGCCTCCACGCCCGGGTGCTCGACGCGCACGACGGGCCTGGAAGAAGCGGAGACTGCGGTGGGCATTGCGATCACCTTGCTCATGAGGCCTTGATCCGCGGATCGATGAAGCGATAGCACAGGTCGGTGAGCTGGTTCATCACCACCACCACGATGGAGGAGAAGAGCAGCACGCCGAGGATGGTCGGGTAGTCGCGCCGCAGCACCGACTCGAAGGCCAGCCGGCCGAGGCCGGGCCAGTTGAACACCGTCTCCACCAGGATCGCGCCCGCCAGCACGTTGCCGAACTGCAGCCCCAGCACCGTCACCACCGGCAGCAGCGCGTTGCGCAGCGCATGCTTGTAGAGCACTACCCGGTCGGCCAGGCCCTTGGCGCGCGCGGTGCGGATGAAGTCGGAGCCGAGCACGTCGAGCATCGACGAGCGCGCGAGCCGGCTGTACTGCGCGAGGTACACCAGGCTCAGCGTGAGCGTGGGCAGCACCAGGTGATGCGCCACGTCGAGCATGTCCGCGAAGCCGCCGCCCCCCGTCGAATCGATCGATCGCATGCCCGCCACCGGCAACACGGGGAACACCGAAGCCAGCAGGATCACCAGCATGATCCCCAGCCAGAACACCGGCGCCGCGAAGCCCACCAGCGAGAGCACGGTGATGAACTGCGAGAGCAGCCCATTCGGCCTGCGCGAAGACAGCACGCCCAGCGCGGTGCCCACGAAGAAAGCCAGCAGCACCGAGCTCAGCACCAGCAGCAGCGTGGCCGGAATGCGCTCGGCGATCATGCTGGTCACCGGCAGGTTGAAGAAGTACGAGTAGCCCAGGTCGCCCTGCGCCACCTTGCCGAGGTACACGCCCAGTTGCACCGGCAGCGAGCGGTCGAGCCCGTACTGCGTGCGCAGCTGCGCCATCAGCTCGGGCGACATGCCGCCGCTGGCGCCCGCGATGGTTTCTACCGGGTCGCCCGGCGCCGCGTGCACCAGCACGAAATTGAGCACCACCACGGCCAGCACCAGGCCCAGGGCCTGGAGCAGCCGCGAGGCGGCGTAGCGAAGCGTGCCCATGGTGTTGCCGCCCGCTTACTTCAGGTACACCTCGTCGAGCGGCGAGAGCGGCCCCCAGATCGTGACCGGCACATTCGCCACCTTCTTGCTGGTGATGGTGTGGTACGGCACCTGGTTGATGAACTCGATGGGCAGCTCGTCGGTCACGATCTTCTGGAAGGTCGCGTAGTAGGCCTTGCGCTGCGTCGGGTCGATCAGGCCGCCGGCGGTGTTGAGCAGCTCGTCCACCTTCGGGTTGGCGTACGACTGGGTGTTGGTCCAGACGATGGGCTTGATGTTGGTCGACAGGTAGGTGCGGTGCACGCCGATGATCGGGTCGCCCCAGTTGAATACCGTGTCCATCGACAGGTCGAAGTCGTGCGAGGCCAGCCGCTTGGCCCAGGCCGGGAAGTCGGCCGAGGCGCGAACCTCCACCGTGATGCCCACCTTCTTGAGCTGGCCGCGGATGTACTCGGCCACGTTCTTCTGCTGGTCGTCCGCGCCCGGCAGGTAGTCGATGGTGAGCTTGAAGCGATCGCCGTTGGCGCCGGCCTTGTAGCCCGCGGCGTCGAGCATCTCGCCGGCCTTCTTCAGGTCGAGCGGGTAGCGCACGAGGTCGGGCACGGCGAAGGGGCTGCTGGCCACCAGCGGCCCGTCGGAAACGGTCGCGAAGCCGCCCATCAGCGCCTTGGCGATGAAGTTCTTGTCGATGGCTGTGGCGATGGCCTTGCGCACCTGCACGTCCGACAGCGGCTTCTTCGCCGTATTGAAGGCCAGCCAATTCAGTGCGCCGATGCCGTCGTAGCCCTTCGGCGTGAGCGACACCCTCGGGTCGTTCGCGAAGCGTTTCAGGTCGGTGGGCAGCGTGGCGAAGGGCACCATCTGGATGTCGCCGCGCTCCAGGCCGAGCACCAGGCTCGCCATGTCGGGCGTGACGTTGACGATCACCTTGTCGAGGTAGGGCTTGTTGGGCAGGAAGAACTTGTCGAAGCGTTCCAGCACGATGCGCTGCGCGGGCTTGAATTCGGTCACACGGAACGGGCCCGAGCCGACCACGTCGGTGGTGTTGCGCGGGTGGTTCTTCAAATCCTGCCCGTCGCCGTAGATGTGCTTGGGAAGAATGGGGCACAGCGCGGGCGACATCGCGAGCACGATGGCCGGGTGCGGCACGCTCATGCGGATGACGGCGGTGTACGGGTCGGGCGTATCGACTTTCTCGACCGGCCCCATCATCGTGGTGAACGGGTGGTTGGCCTTGATGGCCATGATCGAGAAGGCCACATCGGCCGAAGTGACCGGCTTGCCGTCGTGGAACACGGCGTCCTTGCGCAGCTTGAGCGTGAGCGACTTGCCGTCCTCGGCCAGCTTCCACGATTCGGCCAGGTAGGGCTGCGGATTCCACTTGTCGTCGAAGCGCAGCGGGCTCGCGAAGATCTGCGTGGAAGGCATGGCCGTGGCAATGCCCGACTGCACCGCGCCGTTGAGGTGCCGAGGCGTCTGCGTGCTGCCGATCACCAGCGTGCCGCCGCGCTTGGGCTCCTCGGCCGCGGAGGCGGGCAGCGGAAGCAGGGTGCTCGCGGCCAGCAGCGTGGCGGAGAGCAGGGTGGTGCGGCGCGTGAAAAGAGGAGGGAGCGGGAGCTGCATGACAAGACCTCGGGGAGTTCGACACAGGCAATCGGATTCGGCCCTCACCAAGGCAAGGACCTTGTGTCGAAGATAGGCGCTGGGTGCATGCCGGCGAAGAGCCAACCCGGCACGACTCGCAGGGCCAGAAGGGGCGGGTTTGCCCCGTTGTGCGGCGGGCGGTGCGCCACTTCGGTGAATGCGCACAGGCGGTGCGCTCCGGTCCTCGCTCCTATTTCTCGTCCCGCAGCCAGTACCACTTGTAGAGCATGCGCTGCCCGATGCGCCGGAAGGGTGCGAACGCACGCGACTCGACAACCCCCAGCACGTTGGGATAGGGCAGCTGCGAGCCATAGATCGGCAGCTCGAACACGTCCTTGCCCGAGTCCTTGCCCGCAATGCGCTCGGCCAGCCGCTTGCCGGCCCAGGTCGAGAACGACACGCCGTTGCCGCCGTAGCCCACCGCGTACCAGATCTTCTTGCTCGTATCGGGCTGCGTGATGCGCGGCATCATGTCGTGGCTCATGTCGACCCAGCCCCACCACGAGTAGTCGATGCGGATGCCCGCCAGCGGCGGGAACTTGCGCGCGATGGCGTCGGTGAGCAGCTTCAGGTGCATTGGGCCTTCGGCGTCCGCGCCGGTCACGGCGCTGCGGCTGCCGATCTGCAGCCGGTTGCCGTCGAGCAGCCGGTAGTAGAAGCGCAGCGTGCGCGTGTCGGTCAGGAAGGTCTTCGAGCGGAAGTTGGTGGCCTGCAGCTCGGCGTCGGTGAGCGGGCGCGTGACCACCGAGTTCGACAGGATCGGCATGATCCGGTCCTTCAGCATCGGGTTGAGCGCCTGCCCCGTGTAGCCGCCGGTGCACACCGCCACGCGGCGCGCGCGCACCACGCCGGCGGGCGTCTGCAGGTGATGCACGCCGTCGATGGTCTGCCAGCCCTGCACCGGGCTCGATGTGTGCACCTTCACGCCCAGCGCGCGGGCGCGCCGCATCAGGCCGAAGGTGAACTTCAGCGGATGGATGCCGATGCCCTCGGCCTCGTACATCGCGCCGACCGTCTCGCGCTCGTCGCAGTAGTCGCGGCGCACCTCCTCGGCGCTCATCATGCGGGTGGCATAGCCGAACTTCTCGCGCATCAGCCGCGCCTCGGCATCGAGGATGGGCAGCTTCTCCGCGCGGTGCGCCAGATAGAGGTGGCCGCCATCGTGCGCATCGCAGTCGATCTGCGTGGTGAGGTGGCGGAAGTTCTCGAAGCCGCTGCGGATCTCGCCGTCCAGCCTCTTCGCCGTGTCGAGCCCCCAGCGTTCGATCCACTGCGAGCGCTTGAGCCGGCCGCTCGCGTTCTGGCCCTGGCCGCCACTGCGGCTGGAGCAGCCCCAGGCCGCCTGGTTGGCCTCGAGCACCGTGGCCTGTATGCCGTGCTCCTGCGCGAGGTACAACGCGGTCGACATGCCGGTGGCGCCCGAGCCGATGATGGCCACGTCGACATCGATGTCGCGCAGCAGCGGGCCGTCGTCCTCCGGCGGCGTGCCGGCGCTGGCGACCCACCAGGTGGGCGCATAGGCGCGGCCGGCGCCGGGGTCGGGGGCGCGCAGCGGGTCGTACTGCGGGTCGTAGGGGCGGAAGGGGGCCTGCGGCGGCGATTGCTGCTGTTCGATCACGTTGTCGTCGATGGCCGCGCTCGCGGTGCCGTTGGCGGCGACGAGGCGCACGGTACCTGTCATGGTCATGAAGGGCTCCAGGAGAGGAAGAACGAGGGCCTGACGAAGGCCTATTTCGCTGCGGGCAGGTTCGGGCGCGCCTTGCGGAACACGTTCTTCAGGTGGATCTTTCCGTCCTTGAAGGTGAAGACGTCGATGCCGTCGGTCTCGATGCGGCTGCCGTCGGCGGCGGTGCCGGTGAAGGTCCACTGCGAGGTGCCGAAGTCGCCATGCACGAAGTGCACGCCGTTGGTCCATTGCGCGTCGGGCACCGTGGCCCATGCGGCGGCGAAGGCCTTGCGCACCGCTTCGGTGCCGACGTGGCGCGTGCCGCAGGCGTCGGGGCCGGCGGCGGTCTGGAAGATGCAGTCGGGCGTCATGAAGCTCATCAACGCGTCGATGTCGTGGCGGTTCCAGGCGTCGCTGAAGGCGGCGAGGGTGTCGGTGGTCACTGTGGCGGTAGAGGAAGAAGACATGGCGTTTGCTGCACGAAGGCTCGGAAATTCGATGAGGCAAGCGTAGGCAGCGGCCTGCCCGCGCGATAGGGCCAGTTGGTGGGATTCGACCGAGCCAGAGCGCCACGGATACGCCACGGATTGCACGCGCTGCCCTAAACTGCGGCGCACCATGCCCCCGAATCCGCGAGCCATCCAGTGGGCGCAGCTCTTCGCGCTGCCCGATCAACCGGCGCTGCCGCTTCAGGCCCGACTGCGGGCCGCCGTGGTGCAGGCCATCCTCGAAGAGCACCTGTCGCCGGGCGCGTCGTTGCCTTCGTCGCGCGAACTGGCCGCTTTGCTCGGCCTGAGCCGCAACACCGTCACCTCGGCCTACCTGCAGCTCATCGACGAAGGCTTTCTGGAAGCGCGTCCGCGCAGCGGCGTCTTCGTGGCGCACGGTGCTCGCCCCCTCTCGGCTGTGCATGCCGAGCCTCTGGTGGGGCGCAGCGGGCAGGCCACTCAGCCACCGGACTGGTCGGGGCGCGTGCTGCGCTCGCTGGTCGACAAGCCCACGCTGTCGAAGCCCGACCAGTGGCGCGACTACCCGTACCCTTTTGTCTACGGCAACTACGACCCGCAGCTGTTTCCCACGGAAGACTTCCGCGAATGCTGCGCGCGCAGCCTGGCGCGCTCGCAGCTGCCGCATTGGACACCCGACTTCGAGACGGACGACGTTCCCGACCTGATCGAGCAGATCCGCACGCGGTTGCTACCCAAGCGCGGCGTGTTCGCGCTGAAGGAAGAGATCCTCGTGACCATGGGCGCGCAGCATGCCTATTACCTGCTGGCCGAGGCGCTGTTCGACGAGCAGACGCGCGTGGGGCTGGAGGAGCCGGGGCATCCGCATGCGCGCAACAGCTTTTCATTGCGGCAGCCGAAGTGGGTGGAGGTCGATGTCGACGAAGACGGGCTGGTGGTCGATGCGCTGCCTGCTGCGGACTACCTGTTCGTTACTCCCTCGCACCAGAGCCCCACGACTGCGACGCTGAGCCTGGAGCGGCGGCAGTGGCTGCTGCGCAAGGCAGAGCTGCAGGACTTCGTGATCATCGAGGACGACTACGAGGCGGAGAACCTTTACGAAGGCACGCCGATGCCTGCGCTCAAGAGTCTGGACAAGACGGGGCGGGTGATCTACGTGGGCTCTGTTTCCAAGAGCCTTTCGCCTGCGCTGCGGCTGGGGTTCATCGTGGCGCCGCGGGCGTTGATCAAGGAGCTGAGGGTGATTCGGCATGCGATGGTGCGGCATCCGAGTGCTTTTTTGCAGCACGCCTATGCGCTGTTTCTCTCGTTGGGGCATCACGAGTCGCATGCCCGGCGGGTGAATCATGCGATGCAGGAGAGGTTGGCTATTGCTGCGCAGGCGCTGCGGGATCATTTGCCGGACTTCGAGTTTCGATTGCCTTCTGGGGGGGCTTCTATTTGGGTGCAGGCGCCTACCTGGGTGGATGCGACGGAGCTGGCTTTGATGGCTCGCAGCCATGGGGTTTTGATTGAGGCGGGGGATGTGTTTTTTGCTCGGCCTCCTTATCCATGTCCGTTTTTTCGGTTGAGGTTGTCTTCTATTGCTGCTACTCAGATTCCTGCTGGGATTCGGGCTTTGGGGATGGCGGTGGAGGAGTTGGCTTTGGCTCGGGGGGAGTCGCGGGTGCCTGGGCGGCGGATGCACTGAGTTTTCTTGTTTCCCGAGGCCGGGACTCGCCCCGGCGGGCGACCTACTTTCTTTTGCTTCGCCAAAAGAAAGTAGGCAAAGAAAAGGCGACCCCACTGTCTGCGACCCTTCGCTTCGCTACGGGCAACCTGCGGTGCTCGCGTTTCGCGGGGTCTCGCAGAACTCGCTTCGCTCAAACAGCTGCGAGCCCTGATCCGCGAAACGCTGCGCTCCTCGGCGCAGCCAGAGGGGGGTGGAGATGCACGGGCCTTTGCTTCGCTCGGCCACCAAGGCACGGCAAGCGCTTCGCGCTTGCCGTGCTTGGAATGGAGCGTAGGGTCTGCTGGAGTGGCGAGGCCTCAATGCGTGGCCGAGCGAAGCGAAGGCCAGTGCAGGCTGTTCGGAGGCCGAGCGCAGCGATGGCCTGTTCGGTTTCCAACTCCCTTCTGGCTGTGCCGAGGAGCGCAGACGTAGGAGGGATAAGGGCCGCAGCTGTTTGAGCGAAGCGAGTTCTGCGGACCCCCTC